>ERZ834722.468-NODE-468-length-44395-cov-127.959111_pt1 | contig 44395 bp, 52 predicted proteins | sample MGYA00519576_ERZ834722 | MGnify/ENA primary metagenome ERZ834722 (study PRJEB31850, sample SAMEA3708759) | human gut metagenome | biome: human gut; feature: human-associated habitat; material: faeces | place: China | collected 2014 ...
TGCTGGTGCTGTCTGAACTGGGGGGGGGGGAGGTAAATAATGCGAAATGCCTTTGCCAGAGTATTTTATTTTATGCTAGTGGCCCCGCTAGTACCGGTAGCTATCCTGTGCTGGGTGTTTGAGAAGTTAGAGAACAGTAAGGCGCTGACCGCCTGGGAATCCTGGGCGCGTAAGCTGACCAAGAAGGTTACGGGGGTCTAATGATTATCAACGGGGTTGACTTATCCCAGCTTGAGGCGCAGTTGGCTCCGCAGAACTCTGGGAAGATTCTGCTGTACGATGCGGACTTTTGCGTGTACAAAGCCGCTGCTACAGTGAAACGGCTAGATACCGCGATACGCCGCTTCTATCAGCTGCTGCTTGAGGACATGTTCCTGGTCGGTTGCTCAGAAGCAGTGGCGTATCTAACGCCTACAGGCTGTGCTAAGTGCTTGCGCTGGCACCTACCCACAGCTAAGCCGTACCAAGGGAACCGCAATAAGCGTCAGGAGCTGCCACTCAAGGCACCGTTGAAGCGGCACCTGATTGAGAACCCGGGCCAGTATTCTGAGCATGGCATACAGGTGGTAAGTAGTGACTACTTTGAGGCCGACGACCTCTTTGTAATGGATTCGTACAGCTTCGGGGACCGGGGAATCCTGATGTCGCAGGACAAGGATTCTTGGCTCAGCCCTATGGCTCGGTTCGATATCCCAACCGGAACCGTGTGGCCTGCCTTGGATAACCCATTCGGCTGGATTAAGTGGGATGATACCCAGGCTATGCCGGTACGAGCGCATGGCACTAAGTTCTTCTGGTGGCAAATGCTAGCAGGAGATGACGCAGATAACGTCAAAGGCATCACATTGCTTGATGGGAAGCTCTGTGGGAAGAGAACGGCCTTTGATGCTATCTACCCTATTACCTCAGAGCAGGACGCCGCAGAATTCGTTGTAGCGGCTTATGCTCGAAACAACCAAGACGTACTCGCAGAGGCGCAGTGTTTGTGGTTGAGGAGAAGCAGAGACGATTGCGCTTACAAGTACTTGATGGAGTGCTTGGTCTCCCCCAGCTTGAGGGATTGGGTGCACTCTCTACACCAGTATCATGAGGCACATATAAAATGGGTACAAGAGAATCCAGACTCGTAGGGTTGGCCTACGACCCCGATACGGGTCACATAACCCGTATGGTACGTGCCAACAATCGGTGGCCTCCAGGAAGGCCGTTGGGGCATATGCGTAAGGATGGATACGTACAAATACGCATCAACGGCCGACATGAGCTGGCGCACCTAGTGGCATGGGAGCTGTACTACGGCTATAAGCCCCAAGGCCCGTTGGACCATATAAACAACAGGCGAGACGATAACCGGATATGCAACCTAAGACAAGCTAACCACGTATTAAACTCAGCCAACTCTAAGAGATGGGCTGGAAAAGAACTGCCTAAAGGTGTACGCAAGACCGCCGCCGGAAACTTCGAGGCCCGGTTAAGGGGTAAATCTTTGGGTACTTACAGCAGCGCCGAAGCAGCTCACGCAGCCTATCGGAGGGCTGCGGACATTCAATTTGGAGAGTTTGCTAACTATGGCGAAGATGACTGCAAAGGAAATGAGCCTGCGGGCGATTGAGTTATACTACGAGGGGAAACATGATGAACTTGAAACTGTTCTGGACGCGCTGCGTGAACGAGCACCCAAAACACATCGAAGAACGGTTGAGCATTTGGATTCTCTCATTCACGACAATGCTATGCTGGATGTAGTGGGGGAGATTGAGTTATGGCCCTAAGAAAGATTACACGGGCACAGATTCGCTCCGTGGCTATTAAGCTTGCCAAAGACCAGGGAGGTATATGCCTCCTTTGTGGCAAACCTTTGGACTTCACAATCAAGGGGGTAACTGGTGATTCTGTTGTCGTTGACCACTGTCATATTACTGGGCGTATTCGGGGTGCTCTTCATCGCTCGTGCAATGGAGGGGAAGGCAAAGTGGCATCTGCCGCTGGGCGCTGGATTGTTGGTAGCATGCAATCTTCTGGGGCTATTGCTGAATCTCTACGTAGGGTCGCCGATTACTTAGACCGCGAACCTACGGATATGCTATACTATACGCACAAGACGCCGGAAGAGTTAGCACAGGCACAGAAGCTCAAGGCCCGCAAGGCCCGGGCACGACGCAAAGCACGGGAGACTATTAAATGATTAAACCCACTAAATTCCACGTAGGTGATTTGGTTGTGCGCAAAGATAGCCACGTAGGGGGTGTTTGGGCGGATGTTTGTGGGCAGCTGCAGGTAGACCCCAGCACACCCAGATTAGTGACGCACGTAGAAGACGGGCTCCTAACCTTAGATGAGTGCAGAACCAGCTGGAACGCGGAATTCTTCCGGCTATTCTATTCGACAAGTGGAGCTGCTTCGGACGCAGTTAATTCACCTAAGCACTACCAGTTCTTCCCGGACCTGGAGGCAATCGAGGTGATTGCACGCAGTATGACGCAAGAGCAGTTCTATGGGTACTGCTTGGGAAATAGACTCAAGTATCGGCTGCGCGCCGGGAACAAGGATAAGCTGGAGCAGGACATTGCTAAGTCCGATAAGTACTCAGAACTGTACGAGCAACACCGAGGTAAGTGCATTGACGCCTAGCGCATGGTGCCACGGGATGTGGCAGAAAGCAGTAGAGCGGGGTGACGAAAGCTCCGCTAAAGATTACCTGGAGATGTACAATCTCTGGGTAGGTCGCAATCAGTAGTTAGAAGTACCGGACATAACCAAGGAGACTAAGCGCCTATGATTAGCGCCCTGAATGCGGTTGTAGTACCAGAGGAAGTACTGGTGAAACGCCAGCTGGAGCTTGAAGAGACCTATAAGATTCGCGGAATCGAGCGGGCACGTAAGCTGATTACGGATGCATTGCAGAACGGCGGGATTATGAACCTGCCGATGACACAGCGTATGCTCACCTCGGCATACGAGGTGGCTGCTGCCGCCATCGATGAGATGCGAAATGTCAAAGCCCCGGGCATAGGTGGGAAGTACCGCCGGTTCCTGCGCTTAATCCCCTTGGATGTCCTGACAACCCTGAGCCTGTGCACAATGTTTGAGGCGTTCAGCGTCGCCCCTGGCGAGTCCGCCAGTCGCCGTCAGACTGCACAAGCAGTAATGTCCGCACTGGGCAGAAACGTGCAGTCAGAGCTACTGGCTCTGCAGTTACGCAACGTAGCCCCGGCGTACATGGACCGCGTGTATGAGTACCTCACAGAGCGCCGTACGAAGTCCCCTACGCACATCCTGCGTACGCTCCGTGCAAGTGCCGAGAACGTACACTATGGGCACGAGCCTTGGACCAATGCCCAGAACATCTCCGTAGGGCGTCTGCTGTGTGCCGCAGTGTTTGAGACGGGACTGTTCCAGTGGAAGAACTGTAGCGGGAATCTGAGCATGCTCTATCCGGCTGACGACGTTATGGAGGCCTTCCAGAAACTGGTAGAGTCCGCTGATACCGTAACCATGAAGCCACCTATGCTGGTACCGCCGGTGCAGCACACTACTCTGTGGGATGGTGGGTACCTCACACCTATCGACAATCGCGGCACCTACCATAACTCACACATTGACAGAGCTCGTCTCCGTGAAGTAGCGGAAGCATTCAAATCCGCGGATGGCATCAAAAAGGCGCTTAATAAGGCACAGGAAACCCCGTACCGTATTAATAAGCGCATACTGGAACTGGTGCAAGAAGCACGGGCCCTGGGTGTTGGGATAGGTATGCCTCGCTCAGTACCGGAGCCGAAACCGGAGTGGTATCTGGACGGGGTTCCGAAAGAGAATTACACCGAGGAAGAGCTTGACCGCTTCGGTGAGTGGAAGACGCGTATGTCTCTATGGTATAGCGCCGACCGTAAGCGAGTATCGCAACTGCGCAGCCTTCTGACTACGTTAGAAATGGCAGAGGAATTCAAAGATGAGAAAGCCCTGTACTTCCCAACTTGTGTGGACTGGCGCTACCGCCTGTACTTCAAGTCCTCGCTGCACCCCCAAGGTTCGGATTTGCAGAAAGCCCTTCTTGAGTTTGGCAGAGGAAAACCTCTGGGTGAGCGGGGACTATTCTGGCTCAAGGTACACGTCGCCACATGCTTTGGTTATGACAAAACCCTATTCGAAGACCGCGCAGCTTGGGTTGATGCGAACTTTGCAGCGCTCGAAAAGCTTGTGGTTTCACCGTTTGATTGCCCTGCTTTTGCCGAGGCAGACAGTCCCTGGTGTTTTCTGGCGGCCGCTATCGACCTGGTTAATGCTGTGCGTTCTGGATGCCCAGAAGAATATATCAGCCGAATCCCAGTTGCTATGGACGCTACAAACTCAGGTGGGCAGCACCTCTCAGCGCTACTGAGGGACCCTGTGGGCGGTCGTCTGACGAACCTGTACTGGGAGGGTAACGACAAGAAAGCGGACCTGTATATGGATGTGAAGCGCCGTACGGACGAGAAGGTGATACTGGACCTGGACAAGGAGGATTTCGTTATCCAGAGCACTTACTGGAGAGAGAACGAAATCACCCGCAGCATGACCAAGCGCCCCAGTATGACCTACTTCTACAGCGCCACGGTGCGCAGCTGCAGTGACTACATCTTTGAAGGCGCTTGCGCTGAGGGGTATGAAGGTACCGACACTAACAGTCTATGGAATCTGTCGTGCTACCTGGCTCCGCGTATGCGCGCCGCTATCGAGGAGGCAAACCCAGCTGCTGCGGCAGTTATGTCGTACTTGCAGAACCTCGCTAGGCGTGTACCAGCAAGCCAGCACCTGCAGTGGTATACGCCGCTGGGTGGGCTCGTAATGAACCGCTACACGCAGCGCGAAGAAGTGCGCGTGCGTATTGACTGCATGAACCTCACTATCATGCGAGTGCATAACCGGGATTTCAAGACCTGCAACAAGCGTAAGGCAGCCTCTGGGATTGCCCCGAACTTTGTGCATAGCCTGGATAGTACGCACTTGATGATGGTGCTCTGCGCCGCGGAGGGATTGGACATTGTGCCTATTCACGACTCCCTGGCTACGCATGCAGCCGACGTCGATGCTATGCACCGACACATCCGCGAACAGTTTGTGCGCCTCTACGAAGAGCACGACCTGCTTGGGTATATTACTCGCGCTGCGGCAACAGCTGGGGCGGACTTGACGGATTTGGATATGCCTGAGGTAGGTACCCTGGACATCCGGCAAGTGCTAGAATCTCCTTTCTTCTTCTGCTGAGGACATCGTATGCGAGTACTGGTAACTGGTGGGCGCGATTACGCAGACTACCTAGCACTAAAAACCGCAATGGATATGCTGCCAAACAAGCCAGCTGTAGTGATACACGGAAACGCCAGAGGGGCGGATGCACTGGCAGATAGGTGGGCCCTGGAATCTGGTGTATTTGTTCTGCGTATGCCTGCTCTGTGGGATGCGCAGGGTAAATCTGCGGGTATGCGCAGGAACGCCGCCATGATATCCCTAACCTTTCCGGAATACTGTGTCGCATTTCCTGGGGGAAGAGGTACCACGGGTATGGTTGAGCTATGCAGAAAGGCCGGTATCCCGGTTTGGATACCCTACTAAAATTTAATGTTACCGGAGTAGGAATGAAGTTAAAACACACTAGTAAAACTTCCGAATACACTCTCAAGGTTCTGTATAAGTCTGACGATATTACAGACGCAGTGAGGCAACTGCACGAACTGGGCCACGGCATTAGTCGGGGCCTGGCTCCTGAGCAGCACTACTGGAGGGTCCTGGGAAGCATACTGGGTAAACAGTATATACTAGGAGTCTATGACTCCCAAGGCGACTTAGTCGGTGCTGTCAGCTACTACCCAGAGGCTGTAGAGGACTGTCATTACGTAGAGCCTGTGCTGTATACAGACTTCTTCGTATTGAAACCGGACAACGGCGCGGCAGTGTCTGTGATTATGCAGGGCCTGCACGCAATAGCCAAGTGCATGCGCGCTGGGCGTATCGCCATTAGCCGGAACACGTCTGGTAACACGTACAAAACAACTTATCATTTAGTGAGGTCAGAATGAGTGGTGGTTTAGGTAAACTGTTAGGCAAGGCCACGGATATGCTAGGCCTTACTGACAACGCAGGATTAGAGGCGCAGCAGCGCTTGGCAGAGCAGCAGGCCAACGCAGCTAAACAACAGGCTGCCTTAGAGGCTAATAGCGCCGCAGATAATATTGCTGAGATTGACCCCGCAGGGGCTGCCTCTGCATCTGCAGATGCAATTACGTCTGAGCAGAAGAAACGGCGACAAGCAGGGCAGAGCAATCCTCTGGGCCTGTAAGGGGGTAGCTTGGAACAAAAAGCAACATTAGCAGAACTCTTTAAGAAGGACCAGGACGCGGGCGTCTTGGATGCCTCTGAGAAGTTCGCGCAGTGGACGCTCAGCACTATCTTTACCAGGGACGATTCCCTTGATGGTAGACGCAGACCGCTGGAGCGTGACTACCAGAGCACAGGTGCGCAGCTGGTCAACACTGCAGCCACTAAGATTGTAGGAGCGCTGTTCCCTCAAGGCACTAGCTTCTTCCGGTTCTCCAAGAGTTCGGACCTGGATGAGTTCATTAGTTCGCTGGGCAGTGCAGCTACAGCAGAATCTAAGCTGGCCGAGGTCGAGAACACGGCGTCACAGAAAGTATTTGAGAAAGACGGTTATGCTGCGAAGTTGCAAGCTGTGAAGCTGCTGCTGGTTACAGGTAACGCGTTGGAGTATATTGATGAGCGGACAGGTAAATCCATCATCTACTCAGTCCGTAACTTTACCGTTCGAAGGGATGGCAGCGGGAACGTACTGCGACTCATTATCAGAGAGCGCGCAAGCGTCCAGGACCTGCCAGAGAGTTTCCAGAACACCTTCTACCGTGACAAAGACCCATACGGCGACGTTGATATCTACACTGCCGCTTGTCGCAAAGTTAAGCGGACAGAGGACGGTGCAGAGGTAGTAAGCTACGAGGTGTACCAAGAAGCAGATGGACACCGCATCGGAGAGAGCAGCACCTACCCGGAGCTGGAGCTTCCTTACAACGTGCTGGTGTGGAACCTTGTTAGCGGTGAGCACTACGGGCGCGGCTTGGTAGAGGACTACGCCGGGGACTTCGCCCGATTATCGGTACTGTCGGAAGCGTTGACTAATTACGAGATTGAGTCTGCGAGGTTAATCCCGCTGATTGACGCAAGCTCTGGGTTAGATGTGGACGAGTTCTCAACGTCGGAGACAGGTGAGGCTGTGCAGGTGGGTGGTGGTGGTTCCAACGGGAACAGCAAATCCCCCGTCACTGCTTACGAGGGTGGTTCTGCCCAGAAGATTCAGTGGATTGCCAGCAACATTCAGATGCTCGAACAGAAACTGTCGCGTGCGTTTATGTACACCGGTAACTCCCGGCAGGGCGAGCGCGTCACGGCTTACGAGATTCGCCAGAATGCCAAAGAGGCGGAAGCCGCTATGGGTGGCGGGTTCAGTATCCTGAGTGACACCTGGCTGCGTAAGCTGGCGTACCTGTATACTGCACTGGTGTATCCTCGCTTTAAGCTTTATCTCAGCGAAGGCGTAGTGAACATCAACGTTACTGTGGGTACTTCTGCATTAGCTAAAGCCGCGGCAGCGGACAAGCTGTTAGAGGCGGCACAATCCATGCAGCTGGCCATCCCAGTGCTTGAGCAGATTACTCCGCGCTTCAACAAAGATGCGTGCGTAGATTGGTACTTCGACGCCTACGGTATCGTCAGCGAGCCGTTCATGTACACCGAAGAGCAGCTGCAGCAGAAGCAACAGGTTCAGGATGCGTCTGCCGATACGTCCGCAGGTCTAGCACAGGACCAACTCCAGGGCTTGACAGCAGCAGACCCGACAGTAGCAGGTAAGCAGCTGGGCTTATTACCAAGTTAACAACAGAGGCATAGATGGATAACGTAGAAAACGGTCAAAACGTAGAACCTACACAGGTAGAGAACCAAGGCGGCCCTAAGATTCCGGGCCTAGGTGCTCCCCTTAGCGCCCCGAACAATCAAGGCGTGCAGGATGCACAGACCCCTACCCAGCAGCAACAGGGCAAAGATTCCCCTGACCCTGCTAAGATTCCTCTGGATATCGAAGCCCTAAAAGCGGCCCTGGATAAGGGTGGCGATAGCGCTAAAGAGCAGCCCCAGGAGCTGGCTAAGACAGGCAACCCGACGATTGATGCCGGTGTAGCTATGTTGCAGAAAGTCTCTGGGTTAACTGACTCTGATATGGTGCGGGCACTTGGTAAGGCCCTGGAGTATCAGGACCCTAACCTAATCGATACGGCCTTCATTAAGGAACGTTTCGGAGAGCACGCTGCTTATGCAGAGTTGCTGGCTAAAGCGTACCTGGAAGACCAGGTTGGTCAAGCCACCAAAGCAGTACAAGAAGCTTACGATATCGTGGGCGGTAAGGAGAACTGGGAGGTAGCAGCGCAGCTGTTTAATTCCAAGGCCCCTGAACCTCTGCGTAAGGCTGCACGAGTCCTGGCTGATTCTGGTGAGCTTAAACAGGCAGCAGAGTTGGTGGCAGGCTATTGCCGTGATATGGGTCTTATTAAGACCACAAACCCATTGGTACGTGGGGTTCCTGGTAACAACGCATTGTCCGCTGCGGACTTCAAAGTAGAATATGCTAAGCTGCGTCAGGAAGCTGGGAATCGAAGCCTTGAATCCAAGCAGTTTAGTCAACGTTATCATGATTTACTCGCACGCCGCGAAGCTGGTAAACGCGTAGGTCTTTAATCTTATTTAAAAGGAAAGTAATATATGGTAGATACTATTTACAAAGCTGGTGACACTCGTCCGCATTGGGGCGGCGCGGCGTCTGACGTCGATATTCACCTGGAAGTGTACCAGAATGAGGTGGATACCCGCTTCCAGTATCAGGCACTGTTCCTGGGCCTATCCAGCCAGCGTTCTATCAGCGGCTCTAACACCTACCGTATTGATCGCCTGAATACCTCTGCGGTGAAGGGTCGTCGTTCCGGTGAGACGCTGGATAGCACCCCGGTCCGTAACGATAAGATGATTATCGTGGTGGATACGGTGCTGTACATCCGTAACCCAATTGACTATCAGGACGACTGGACCGGTCCGGACTTCCTCTCTGAGATGGGTCAGAACAACGGCTCTGAGTTCGCAGAGGTCTTCGACCAGGCGCACCTGATTCAGCTCATCAAGGGCCGTTCCTGGGTTGCACCTGCGCACCTGAAACCTGCCTTCAACGACGGTATCGAAGTCGGTGCCTCTATCCTGGTAGCGGGTAGTGCGTCGGATAAACAGCTGACCCAGGCGGAGATGGAAGCTAATGCAATGAACATCAACCTGGCGCACAAGGCCGGTATTGATGAACTCATCAAGCGCAAGACCCCGCTAATGGATATGATTACCCTGGTAGACGTTGATACCTACTCGCGCCTGCTGGAACATCCGAAGCTGTTGAATATTGAGTTTGGTGCAACCAACGACGATGGTTACAAGAACCGCCGAGTTGTGAAGATGAATGGTGTGCCGGTAGTAGAGTGTACTGAGTTCCCGACTGCTGTTGGTACGCATCCGCTGGGCACCGCTTACACGGTCACTGAAGATGATGCGAAGTGTCGCATGGTAACATTCAGCAAGTCCAAGACTCTGGTGACTGTTGAAGCTAAGCCGTTCACTTCTCGTATCTGGGATGACCAGCGCGAGTTCAACAACGTTCTGGACTGCTACGCGATGTACAACATCGGCCTGCGTCGTCCGGATACAGCGGCAGTGACTAAGTTCACCTTCACCACCAAGTCCTAATTGGAGGTTAAATGGCAGTAATCGCCGTGTTCGGTCTGGAGACTCTCCTGGCCAACGCTGCTCAACGTGAGGCGGTTAAAGCCGCCTCCGAGGTAGCGAAGCACATTCAAGTAGGTTCGGTTGAATCTGGCCGCAAGGCTACCAAGAAAACCCGCAAGGCGGCTGATGTAGCCGCGGATACTGCGGAAGAGTAATACGCGCCCCTGGTGCCTTCGGGTGCCAGGGGCTTTTTTTTTTGTCCCTGTCTTAAAGGTCCAAGGGGTCTTTAATAGAGGAACAAATATGAGAGAATTACTAATGTATGACCCCACCAGCCCCAGCGGATTGCGCTGGAGGGTTGATGGGTATAATAACTCGTACAAGGCCGGTGATGTCGCTGGGTGTACTCACTCAGGAGCCACCGGATACTATCAAATAGTTATCCGCGGTAAGAAGTATTTAAGTCACAGAGTGGTGTACTTTCTAGTGCATGGAGAGTGGCCGGATACTGTGGACCACATAAACGGTAATCGCAAAGATAACCGAGTAGATAACCTACGCGCAGCCACTGTGCGACAGAATCTGTGCAATTTAACCAAGGCCAGAGGATTCTACTTTGCCAAGCAGCAAGGAAAATTCGTGGCGCAGATATGCAGTCACGGTAAGAATAGAACAATTGGCAGCTTTGATACTGCACTAGATGCCCGTGCAGCGTACCTTCGCGCCAAACTTGAAGAGCACGGTTTCGTGCCGGGGGTGGTTTATTCGTGAATTAGATGCTGTGAACCTGACGCTGGAAGCCTTGGGGGAATCTCGCGTTATGGACATCAACACTAGTAACCCTAGCGCTGGGTTAGCTCGCTCTGCACTCGCACGTAACCGTCGCGGGTTACTCAGCACAGGATTCTGGTTTAACGTGGTCGAGCGTGAAGTTACGCCCACCACCGACGGCCTGATTAAGGTACCGTGGAACCAGCTGGCTGTATACGACGCCTGCTCAGAATCCAAGTACGGGGTACGTGACGGGAACCTATACGACCTGGTAGAGCAGAACCAATACTTCGATGCACCTGTGCGTATTCGTGTGGTCCTGGATTTGGCCTTTGAGGACCTGCCGGAGCACGCCGCTATGTGGGTGGCTAATTACACCACCGCACAGGTGTACCTCAACGACCTGGGCGGCGATAGCAACTACGCCAATTACGCACAGGAGGCTGAGCGTTACAAGAGCATGGTGCTGCGCGAGCATCTGCGCAATCAGAAGTTCAGCACCAGCAAGACCCGTTTTGCACGCAGAATCCGCCGCGCTCGTTTTATGGTTTAAGGAGAGGTTATGGCGCAATCATTAGAAGGTACTATACAGAGCTTGCTGCAGGGGGTCTCCCAGCAGGTTCCAAGAGAGCGCCAGCCCGGGCAGCTGGGGGCGCAGCTGAACATGCTAAGCGACCCGGTTTCTGGTATCCGCCGCAGACCTCCAGGTGAGATTGTCTGGGAGAGTACGATTGATAATCCGGGGCTTGACTCCCTGTTCACTGAATACGTCGAGCGTGGCACTGACGGTAGGCACCTGCTGATTAACACCAGCAACGGTAACTGGTGGCTGCTGGCTAAGAATGGAAAGACCGTCGTTAACTCGGGCAACGACCCGTACTTTATTGCAACAGCAGGGCAGACCTCCTTGCAGACCGCCAGCATTGCGGGGCTGACTTATATTTTAAACACGGAGATGGCTCCGGTCACTGCCGTGGACAATACTGGGCGTATTGACCCCAGCACTACTGGATTCTTCTACGTCAAGGCTGCGGCTTTCCAGAAGCGTTGGGAGGTTACGGTGACTTGGTCGGGGGGATCCGTCACAGGGTACTATAACGTACCTGACGCCAGTAGTGGCACAGAGTCAGCAGAGTGGGCATCTGCGTCATTCGTGATAAACGCACTTATTAATGGAGACCCTAACGGGTATGGTATAGGTGCGGCTATCACAGCGGCTGGGGGTACAGTAGTCGGCTTTGGGGCGTACATGTACATAGCCGGGCTACCTAATTTAGTAGTGAGTACGTCTTCTGGTGATACGTATGCAGTGGCGTCAGGGCAGAGCAGGGTTCCCCAGGAACAGGACCTGCCTGCACAGCTCCCCGCAGAAGCCGATGGGGCAATGTGCCGAGTAGGTACGGCCTCGTCGGAGACTGCATGGTATCAGTTCAATTACAGCGAACGTACCTGGTATGAGGTTGGGGCATACGGCAGTATCACCAAGATTACGAATATGCCCAGAGAGCTTGCTGCGGACGACAACATTATTGCGCGGGATTGGGAGGGGCGCTTAGCAGGTAACGACGATAATAACAGCAATCCCGGTTTCATAGAGAATGGCTACATCACTGGTATCGCAGCTTTTCAGGGCCGCCTGGTCCTGCTTAGTGGTAGCTCCGTGGATATGTCGGCCTCTGGCCTGTATCAGCGCTTCTATCGTTCTACCGTGACATCTCTGCTGGATACGGACCGTATCAGCATTAGCTCTGCGTCTGCGCAGGATTCTGTGTACCGCACCGCTGTGCAGTTCAACCGAGACCTGGTCCTATTCGCTAACAGCATGCAGGCTGTTGTGCCGGGCTCTGCAGTGCTTACGCCTACCAACGCAAGCATTAGCATTACCAGCACCTACGATTGTGACAGCCGTGTTACCCCGGTAATGGCTGGGCAGACAGTAATATACCCGAACAAGCGCAACGACAGCTACGCTGGTATTCTGGAGCTAATCCCATCGCCCTACACCGCGGCGCAGTACACTATGCAGGATGCCACGGTGCACCTACCTCGGTATATCCCAGGCAGGGTATTGCAGATGCAAAACTCCAGTGTCACCAATATGGCCTTCTCGCGCATGTCTGGAGAGCGTAATAGTCTGCTGGTCTACGAGTTCATGTGGGGCGGAAGTGACGGCGCGAAGATGCAGGCGGCGTGGCATAAGTGGTCGTTCCCGTATCCAATCCTGAGTGTACAGGCGCTGGAGGATGAGGTGTTCTTGTACATGCAAGGGCCCAGTCCCAGCAACAAGCTTTTGATTGTGTCTATGGACCCGCGTGAAGGTTATCAGCTGGGCTCAGAATACCGCGAAGCCTACTCGGATTTGCAGAAGCAAGTTCAAGTGCAGGACGGAGTGTTCACTGTTCCGGCGGTATTGCGCCCGGTTGGGTGGGCGGACAACTACAAGGAAGAGCTTATCCTAACGTACTTACCCAGCAACCCTATGGGGCCTACTGAGGTTGGCATCAAGGAGATTGCCGGGGAGAACACCCTACGGGTTGTGCGCGGCGTACCTGATGGCACTTATGTAATCGGGAGACGTTACCGTAGTACGTTCACGCTAACTACGCCTATTCTACGGGACCAGAATGACAAGCTCGTGGGAAGTGGGCATGTGCGCCTGCTGCGTCTGGACGTGGCAGTACGTAACTCTGGGCACTTCGACGTACAGGTACTAGACACCCCGCGGGACGTTAATTGGGGTGGAGAACTAACCGGTATCCTGATGGACTCAAAGGAGCTGACGCTTGGGCAGGCCCTGCGTATGGACCTGGCTACGATTACCGTGCCATGTCGTACCAACGCAGACACAACCGAGGTGTCGCTATTTACTGACGGTTCTATGGAACTGAACGTGCTGGATATCTCGTACATCCTGCGCTACAACCAACGCAGACGGAGAATTTAATATGTGGTGGATGGTTGCGGCCATGGCCGCTAAGACCGTTCTGGGGCAGGGTGCTCAGATTGAAGTGTCCAAGGCCAGGAACAAGGCTGTGATTCAACAGACAGCCAAACAGCTAAACGACATCGCGCTACAGCGCGCCCAGTCCAGGGACCGGACTGAGGTGTCTCTGTTTAACATTCAGCAGCAGAAGCTGCAGGCACAGAGCCAAGTAGGGCTGCAGGCAGCAGCTTCCGGCACTATGGGAGCCTCTGTTAAAGACGCCGTAGCCACGGTTAACACTGTAGCCGGGAGGCAAGAGGCCAGCGTGCGTGACCAGCAGGCAACTCAGGAAGAGGGCTTCCGTCTAATGACAGATAAGGCCGTGGATAGCGGCCTGGCTAACATGGATATGGAGGACCCGTACGATAACATGTTTAACTCACTGTTGAGTGTCGGGGCATCCGCTGTTGGGCAGTACGCCGGTAACGCTGCGTCATCTTCAGACTCTGGCAGCTCTTCGCCTGGGAGCGGAGCGTCAGCTACGCAGAGCATGGCATCCTCCTATGACTTATGGGGGAGTAAGGGCAATAGCCCAGTTCACACCTGGTAAATTAGGAGGAATACTAAATGCCTGTAATTCAACCCGGTAGACAGGGGTTAAATATCGGAGGAGTGCAACTGCAGTCCAACGATGTTAGCTTACCGTCAACGGTAAGTGAAGTATCTGTTGATACCTCCAAAGCAAAACGCCTAGCCGCCCTGTCTGGATTCGTGCAGGACTTCGGCGTAGGTTTCGACGAGGCAGTAAAAGAAAACGCCGCAGCCGCCACCGTGCGCGGCGCTATGGATGCTCAGGGCGCAGTAGATGCAATGGCCTCCAAGGACGAGGCTGTACAGAAGCAAAACATCTTCGTGCGCGAAGCCTACCAGGACGGCTACGTATCCGCCGCCGCGTACGACACTCTAGCCAAGTGGCGCACAGACAGCATCGCCAGGGCTAAGAAAGCTGCCGAGGCAGGGCTGACTGACGAGGAATTCCAGCAGCAGGAGCAAGAGCACGTACAGTCAATGTCAGACAAGCTCGGGATGTATCTCCCGGATATGTCCAAGCAGTCTGCTGCGAGTATACTGCAGCAGCTCCGCGCTACCAGTATGGCTAACTATACAGCCTTCCAGAAAGGACGTGCTGCGTTCGCCCTGGCCCAGGCTGACCGTTCCCTTGACCGTGGACTGAGTGCGTCCAGCGATGAGTTCTATCAGCGTCTGCAGGCAGGACAGGGTGCAGCCGCGCAGATGTCCATTAAGACGGGCTTAGACAGTATCCTGGCTGCGGAGCACTTGGACAAGAACAAGAAGCTGGACCGGGCTAAGCAGTATCTGGTTAGTGTAGCGCAGCAGACGCAGGACCCGCTGGTAATTAACCAGCTGCAGGAAATGGCCACCAAGGAACTCGGCGTCAACTCCGTGGATGTCAACGCAGCACTGTATCAGGAGTTCAAGCGCGCCGGTGCTCAGATTGAGACACAGGCCCGTTTCGAAATCTCTGATGCAATCCAGTCTCTTGAGGGGCAGACCCCTGAGCAGCAAGAACAGACAATGGCGCGTATTCGTAGTCGTGTCATTGAGCTGTCGGCATCTGATGTACTTAGCGCCGGGACCAGCATGGAGTTCTGGAACAAGGCTCAGACCATTCGAGAGAAGGCAGCAGACGCCCAAGCATTGCGCACAGCAATTACTGGGAATATGCCAAGCTCTACTCTGGCGGGGATGTTCAAGGGCGACTTAGATAAGGCACGTACTCAGCTGCTCAAGAGCTTTCCAGACACTCCGGAAGGGAACCTGCAGCTGCTGGCGTACGGAAGCAACAGCAAGGATGCGTGGGCCGTCAACGAGGCGCACAAGCGTATGTCTTCGGACATGGCTCGTACGCTTACTACATTGGACCAGCTAGGCGAGGATGGTGAGGTTTCCCGTGAGAACGTAAACAGCATCAACTTGTGGGCACAGGCTTATAGCACCAGTACGGACTTAGGTAAGATGGCACTGCTGTCTGAGGTCCCGTCCGAGTGGCAGGGGGTGGTGCAGAAAGCTATTGCACAAAACCCGAGTAATGCCAGCAATACTATCTTGGATGACCTGCGCCGCCAGGCGCGTAACAAGGCCAGTGGTCGCTACAGCAACATCCAGAGTAACCCTACGGACAAGATGGTGGACCCTAGCGGCACCAGTAACTGGTTCAGCTTCTTTGGTACAGCGGATGCGCAGCGTCAGGAAGCGCGTGCTGCTATGGAAGAGGAGTACCGATACACCTACAGCCACAACCCAGAGTCGTTGGTTGGTAAGGACCCTGACGACATCAACACGATGCTCAAGGGTAACATCCAAGCCCGTAAGCTGGAGCTGGATATCTCTGGAGCACCTCGGCATGTGTACCTGCCAGCTGGGACTTCTATCCAATCCCTAATGGGGGATTACCGAGGGGACCAGGAGCAGTTCAAGGTATCCCTGCAGCAGCAGATTCAGAACCAGGTCAACGCCTTAATCGACCCAAGCAACCTTGAGCGCGTAGTGGTGCAGGCTGCTACAGCAGGTAACTCCGCTCAGAACATGACCATCACCACCTTCGACAAGAAGGGCACCTTCCAGACTATGTCTGTGAATCTCCGTGATGTCCAGGTAGCTGCACAGGACGCTTACGATAAGGCACTGTCTGGTGAGATGAAGATTGGCAGTGAGCAGGCCGGTATCCGCCCAGCTACGTTCTACGACCACGACAACGGCAGGGCTGTGAGCGTACAGGTCAACGGGCGTAATGGGGCCGGTGTAGAGCCTTCACTATTCAGTGAGATTCTCGCCAACACCATGCAGTTCGAGGGATTCCGGGAAGGCAAAGGTAAGGGAAGCGTAGGCTTCGGCCTGCACATCAACTCCGGTATGCCGGTTCCGAAGAAGGTTACTATCGACGACGGTATCAGCATTCTGAAATCCTCCCTGGAGCAGCAGTACATTCCGAACGTGAACAAGCAGCTGCGCGGGCAGGGCTTGAGTGCTTCTGCGGACGCCATGAAGGTTATGGTGGACCTGAACTATCACGGAGGTAACGGGAGTTCCGGCCCGGTGGCTGAGGCTATGGCCGCAGTGCGCAAATCGAAAGACAGCGCAGGGGCTGCGCTATACAGCATCCCTCAGGCATCTGCTGCCGCTCTTACTATTCTAAGACAGCAGCCCGCCTATAAGGAAGCGCAACCTAAGCGTAAACAGTATCTCGAGCAACATCTACAGGCTTGGATATTTGAAGTAACGCACTAACAGAGGCCCTTCGGGGCCTCCCCTTATCAAAATTCTTTTAGGAGATAATATGGCTCAGTTTCTGAACCAAGAACCGAACCCGCAGGAAAAGGATTCTGCTAAGGGCGCAACACTTAAACCTGCACCTGCAAGCGTAGATTGGAATGACGCTGATGATGGAGGTGTATCTGCCCTAGAGCGCGCATCCTTAATGGCTCAAGCCAAGACCCCCGCGACGTCAGCAGGGGATAGCTTTGCTGCTGGGGTAGGTAACAGCATTGTGGCTGCGGCTATCCGCAAGGCCTCTGCCCCGGCATTTATGCCAGAGCAGGGTTTTGATGCGAAGAAGTACTTGGGCACGGATTCCCGCACAAAGCTGTATACACCAAGTGCAGAGGAAATTGAGTATCTGCACGGAGCCGCTTCCCGGGAAGAGTATGATTACCGCGTACAGGATATGCTTACGCAACGTAACCGTGACCGGATGATGTCAGACAACGTCGCTGTAGGAGTAGCTGGTATGTTACTGGGGGACTCCCCCTTCATATTAGCCCCCATGGCGGCTGGGGGCATTGCTGGTCGTACCGGCCTAGCAGTGCGCTCTGCTATCCGTGCTGGTGATGTCGCCACGGCAGTGTATGCACAGGACCAGTTGGGGCAGTCTGCTGGGGTAACGGCACTAATAGCAGGGGTTTCCGGTATAGACCAACTGTGGGATATGTCTAGGGCAGCAAAGGCGGCAGCAAAGCTGCGCACAGGGCGAGAGCCTGCGTTTGACCCGGATGCGCCTACAACTCGTACAGCAAGGGACACTAATGTTACCGGAGTAGGAGAGAGGGCCCTAGACTCTATTATGGATGAAGTGTTGGCTGAACCCATCACTGTACAAGCTAAGAATGTGGCGGGAGTTAGCTTAAAGGCACATCACGTTACACAGTATCTCCGCAGCACGGGTACGTTGACTCGGGGGCAAGAGGTACTTTTGGACGCAATTGAGCCAGTCGTGCGCGACGTTGATTTCACGCTAATGGCGGGCACTGACCGCGTTGTCGCTAGGAGTAGGTACACATTTAATCCGGACAACCTTACAGCTCCTGGTACTGTGGCGCTACGCGCACCGGCGGCAGCGGAGGGGAGCACTTGGAATACGGTTGGTGACGCGCTGCGAGCTGCAGACGCAGAGACTCGAGGAGCAGCTCTGCATGAGCTAATTCACGCAGCTACCTCCAGAGCGCTGGATGCGGACCCGAGTCTTGTAGAGCGTTTAAAGCCGATTCAAGAGCACCTTCAACAAACGGCAAACCTTAAAGGGGAGCTAAAGTACCTCGCCTCCGACCCGCACGAGATGCTCGCGGGTTTAGCTAACAACTCAGATTGGGTGCAGCTTCTGAGCAGAACGCCAAGTCAAACAGCTGGTAAATCCGTACTTCGCCAGCTAGGTGAGGCGGTGCTGCAGGCCTTTGGGATTACTGCTAGAGGTTCTTCTTTAGATGACGTATTAAATACATTTGAAGCTGCTGTTAAGTGGTCCGCAGACAACACCCGCGCTGCGCAGTACGAGTTCCGCTCAGACATTATGCGCGAAGCGGCAGAGGGCGCACTAAGAGAACAGAACGAGTTCTTAAAGGCTAAAGCTATGATGGAAGGTACTAAAAAGGCTTTCGCTAGAAACTTCGCCCTGTATGATAACATCGCTCAGGGAAGTGAGGACCTGGCCCGACTCCTGGTATCTGACGCTACTTCGGTTGGCGCGCGCCGTCCATCTGTGGTGGATTATAAGCGCAACCTAACCCTTGAGATGGATGCCAGCGCTGTCATTGTGGAAGACGCTATACTGAGTGCGTTAAAGGCTCGTAACATTGGACCGCTATCTAGGTTCTTCCACCGCTCAAATTTCCGCGCGGCCCGTGCGGATTTAGAGTCCCGCCTGGGACACTACTTGGACTCCGCATATGATGCACAGTTAAACGGAAGGGCAGTACCTGTACCAGAGGCGGATATAGCCCCCCTGGTGGAAGCATATAAACGCTCTGGGTGGGCCGGTAGGTGGCACGACCATATGAGCGCAGCAGGGCTTCTGGATGATGCGGATGTCTTAAAATCGGACTACTACTTCCCGCGCCAATATAGCTACGACAAGTTGCGCCAAGGGTTATTGGAGGGCAGAACTCTGGACAACTACCGGGATTTATTCCGGCAAGCCCTGCGGGATATCTACCCCAACATTGAACCTGAGGTTGTGCAGCAGGTCGCTAAAGAAATGGTGGACGGTATATACAACGGTAGGGCCGCTGGTCGTGGGCCTATGTGGAGGCAGTTGATTAATGGCATGAGCGAAGATGAGCTGCTTGGGGCTATGCGTAATGCAGGAGTCTCTGATAGTGCCATTAACAGCTTTGCTGCAGCTAACCTCAGAAGCTCAGGGGCCACAAACCCGGCTAGGAACTTACGTCACCGTAACCGCTTTAATATGAGCAAGGAGTACATGGTTGACGGGCAGGCTATGCGTATGCAGGACCTGATGGATACGAATGTACCTAAGGTTATGCACGGCTACACTAATCGCATGTCTGGTAGGGTGGGTATGGCCTACGCAGGAGTGTCCGACCTTAAAACTCTGGAAACCATGATTAACGCCAGCAAGCACTCTGTGGCTAACCCCGAAAAGTGGGAGCGTGTAGTGGATGACACTATAGACTTCATACTCGGAGGGATGCCGGCAGATGCAAACTTACCGGATATGCTTCGTGCTGCGGGTAATATTGCAAATGCCACCATGCTAAAGAACTCCGGACTATATCAGCTTACCGATACAGCTTTGTCATTGAAGACTTTCGGTATGACACGGGTAGCTAGAAGTATGGCGGAGCAACCCTGGTTTAAAGAAGGTGCTGTGGTGTTTGGCTCCAAAGATATGTCCGAGCGATTGGACTCTATTCTGCGCGGCGGCGTACAAAGGGATATGCGTTTTCGTTGGTTCAACACCTATGCAGACGACAACCTTGACTTAACTAGACAAGCCCCTTGGTTCAACGTCACGCAAAACGTAGGACAGGCGGCGCGTCACGTTAACGGCATGAGCATGGTGCACAGGTTGCAAGTGAACCTAAACTCCGGCATTGTAGCGGACGAACTCAAGCAGATGTTCAAGGGCGACTCCGAGGCATTCAAACGCCTTGAGAAGTTCGGCTTGGACAGAGATGTGGCGGATAGGGCTATTGCAGCAGAGAAGGCTAACCCAGGCGCAGTATTTGACCCGGAGCTGCAGATGCAGATTGAGGTTGTAGGGGTGCGTATGATGGACTATCTGGTACAGCAAATCCGTACCGGTGAAACTTCACACTTCGCTCAATTCAACCCGGTGGGTAAGCTTATCGTAGGCTTTCAAAGCTTTGCTGTAGCCGCAACCAACAAGATTTTGCGTCGAGAGTTGAACGATGCTGGGTGGATTGGGTTGGCGCACATCATGGCATATCAATTCCCATTAATGTTGTTAGCCACTAAGGCTAAGCACAGCATGGATGGAAAGGATACGGATACTCGCAGACTAGTTACGGAAGCTGTAATGGGAATGAGCGCCATTGGTGGTATCTCGCTTCTGCAGGATATCTTCACGGGGGGTTCACCGCGTCACTCGTTGGCGTCTATGGGTTATGTCACAGGACTGCTTGGGGCTGTGCAGGACCTGGCTACCGGTAATATGGATATCAAGACCTTCACTAAGCAGGTACCGTTAATCCAGGAATTCGCACCTACGCGAGCTATCATCAATAACTTCGGAGACGATTAATATGGCATACAGCTGGCAAGAACAAATCAAGCCAGCTGGTACCCAGGATATCCAGTGCGATATTGAGTATTTGGACAAGTCCTATATTCATGTATACCTAGACGGGGTGGAAACCACTGGGTACACCTGGACCAGCTCTACTAATATCAGACTTAACACAGCCCTAACAGTGGACACTACGGTACTGCTCATTCGCAAGACTGAGCGAGAGTATCTGTACATTGAGTTTGCTAGCGGCTCCCCGTTCATCGAGGTGAACGTAGACTCCCAGAACACACAGTTCTTGCACTTGGCGCAAGAGCTGGTGGAGGGTCGGGCTATCCCCGGATTCTACGGCACTATTAGTATGAACGGGTACCGCATAACCGACTTAGCCAACCCAATCAACTCCCAGGATGCTGCTACTAAGGCATACGTCGACGCCGCTGACGATGCCTTGAGTATGCGCACGTCCGCTTTGGAGAACACCTTTATAAGCGGGGTAGAGACAGTTAGCTACCCGTGGAGCACGGTGCTGACCGAGGATACGGACGAAGTGACTCCTGGCCTAGCATTCACTAAGGCTATAGTGGAGATTAACGGGGTTGGGCAAATTCGCGGTTACAGCTTCGAGATAGTAGACAATACTATACTATTTGCCGAGACTCTCCCTGCGGGTACCATTGTAGCTGCCAGACTGGGGGTTGACGTAACTGCAGGTGACGGCTTTGCTACACAAGCGTCTGTTGATTACTTAGCTGACTCGTTGGGGGGTTTGGCATATCTGGATAAAGCAGCAGCTGTGTCCGACGCAACGGATACAGGTGATGTAGTAGTACAACTAAACGCACTGCTGGCAGCCCTGCGCACCAGCGGGGTGCTGACGTCGTAGTGGGAGGAAGTATGGCAGGGGCGGCTAAACGCAGTCGCCTCTCGGAGCTGCACCGCATGTTCACTGAGGCCTTGATTGAAGAAATCAAGCAGTCTAAGGAAGACGAGGTGCCGCTCCCCGCCGCAGATAAATCAGTTATCGCTAAGTTCTTGAAGGACAATGACATTACCGCGGATGCAGATTCCGAGGAGATGCAGGACCTTCGTGACGAATTCGATGACGAACTAGCGGCGCGTAGAGAGGCGCGTAAGCAAGAGATTCTAAATAAAGTTGGTGGTTCAGACTCTGAGGACTTACTAGAAGGAATTGTCTAATGGTATCGGTGAAGACTGCGCGAAGACTGCGCATGCTCAACCAGAAACTTACTGGTTATAGTGCGAATCCGCGCAGTATTCCCAAAGAGGAGCGCGAGGATATCGCGATGATGATGGCCGCCGCTCTAAGCGACTTCCGGGAATTTGCGTACATCGGTATGCGGTTCCTGGGCTTTACGCTCACGGACATGCAGGCCGACATTGCAGAGTACATGCAGAAGGGCCCCAGGAAGCGCATGGTGGCCGCGCAGCGTGGTGAGGCTAAGTCTACACTAGCTGCGCTCTACGCCGTCTGGAGGCTCATACAGGACCAATCCTGCCGCATCCTGATTGTGTCCGGTGCAGAGAAGCAGGCGTCCGACGTTGCGAACCTTATCATCCGTATGCTGGAAACCTGGCCGCTGCTGTGTTACTTGAAGGCTGACCCTACTCGTGGGGACCGTACTTCATTCGAAGGCTATGATGTCAACTGTGACCTGAAACCGCTGGACAAATCCGCCAGCGTAGCCTGTGTAGGTATCACTGCATCCCTGCAGGGGAAGCGCGCGGACCTGCTGATTCCGGATGATATCGAGACCACCAAGAACGGTTTAACGCAAACCCAGCGTGAGCAGCTACTGATGATTTCTAAAGACTTCGCAGCTATATGTACGCACGGGGATACGCTGTATCTGGGTACGCCCCAGACCAAGGACAGTATATATAAAACACTGCCGGGACGTGGCTTCGAGGTGCGCGTGTGGCCCGGGCGCATTCCATCTGTTGAAATGGAAGAGCGATATGGAAGTACACTTGCCCCTTATATACGGGAGCTTATTGAGCGCGGCTATAAACGCACCGGTTTCGGCGTCGATGGAACGCTAGGCGAGAGCACGGACCCCGGACGCTATGACGAGGATGCGCTGATTGAGAAGGAGCTGGACTTCGGTCCGGAAGGCTTCCAGCTGCAGTACATGCTCGACACTACCCTGTCCGACCAAATGCGTACGCGCATCAAGCTTTCGGATATGCTGGTTTACTCCGGCAGCCAGGATTCCTCCCCGGAGACGTTCTCCTATATTGCGGACCGCCGGTACCTGTACCAGCACGAGCATGAGGGGATTATGGGTCAGCAGATGTACTTCCCGGCATTTTACGGGGATATGCACCTGCCGTACCAGCATAAGGTGCTGGTGGTGGACCCGGCTGGTTGTGGTGGGGACGAAGTGTCCTACGCTGCTGGTGGTGCTGCGAACTCGTACATTCACCTATTCTCCGTAGGCGGCTTTCAAGGAGGTATCAGCGAAGAAAACATTGATAAACTGATTGACCTGTGCGTAGAGTTAGACATCCCGGATATGGTGGTGGAGAGCAACATGGGGCACGGTACCGTGTCTATGCTTATCCTGAACCGGTTACGGGAGCGACGTCTCGCCGGTATTGGCGTAAGAGACCTGAACAACTCCACGCAGAAAGAGCGTCGTATCATCGACACAATCAGCCCAGTTACTCGTCGCCACCGCCTGGTGGTGCATGAGCGTGCTATTCACGACGATATCAGCACCTGTATGGCGTACTCCCGCGATAGGCGTTGGCTGTACTCTGCGTTCGCGCAGTTGTCCGGCATCACGTACGACCGAGGTAGTCTGGCGAAGGATGACCGAGCAGATGCAATCGCCATGATGGTGGCTACGCTGAACAGGCATCTGGTGGAAGATGAGAAAGTAGTAGCTGAGCGTGAGTCTGAGAAGATGGCTCGGGCCTTCATTGAGAATCCCCTGGATTGGGCACAGAATAAAGTGTCTAAGAGGCCCCGGGGCGTAGCTGCTCGGCTGCATAACCGGGGCAGAGGTAAACAACATAGAGGAAGAAGATAATGGCATTTGCAAGTTCCACTTCGGCGCAACGTCAAGCAGTACGTGACGCTGCCGTTGAGTTAGATAAGGCCGTGACTCTTGCACACGATACAGGACCGCTGTTGGCATTGGGCCCCGCTGTAGATACGGCAGGAAAAACACTGGTGTCTGCACTAGCTGCCACTGGTTCAGCTACCCCGGATAATCGGGTTATCGTGAGCGATGGTGCTACGGGTAAGGTGACGAACAGCACCGGTGCACAGAACATTACCGGCACTTTACAGGTGAAGGACGGGGCATTAAAGCAAGTAGTACTGCCTGCGGCCACTACAATGGTCAGTAATACAGATGCAGTGACTATTGCTGACAGTGCTAATAACAAAACCGTAGCAGGTTCCGTTGTAGTAGCTAACGGCGCAGTGTCCCGCGTAGCAGCACCAGCCACGGCCGCTATCGTTACTAACGACCAAGCGCTGACCGGGGTAACTCCCACAGGCGCCTTCACCAATACCGTTACCTTTGCAGTGACCGACGGTGTTATTACTGGCATCACCCTCTCCTAACTTATAAGGAATATATTATGGCAATTGCAAAAGCAACCTCAGCACAACAGCAGGAGCTGCTGCGTCAGCTGAACATTCTCGGTAAGGACCTGTATGCTATCCTTACGCAGCCGCAGAACGTGGGCCAGACTGGTGCCGCCTTCGATACCAAGCTTACTGCACTGGAAGATGCAGTAAACGCAGTGAAGGCTGCTAACTAATGCGTAAACTGGTCGCTGGGTTACTGCTCGCGGTTACTCTGACTGGTTGCTCGGCGACCTCTGCACTCACCGGCTTAGTTGGTTCTAAGCCGGATGTGTCTGCTCAGGTTGGTGCCGAGAACACCAAACAAACCGTTGGCTTGAATAACAAGGTGGATTCCAGCACCACTAACAAAACCGATGTATCAGATTCTAACGTAGGCACTTTGGATACGTCCAGTAAGAAGCAGGTGCAAACTATTAGCACCGGGACAATCCAGGCAGAGCGCCTGCAGGTGGTTAATAATGATAGTTACAGTCTTATCCTCGCCGGATTAGCTGGGGCCAGCATTCCTCTGGTCTTCCTAGTGGTCATTCTGGTGATTCGTAAGCTATTCAGGAAGAAGGGGCAGCAGGATGATTAAGGTAGGAGACATGGTTGGGTCGGACCTCGCTACCCGGGCAGGTGCAGCAGTTACCGGTGCCACGGTATCAGGAGGTTGGTTGGCAGAGTTAATGAGCTGGAACTGGAGCACTATTAGCTTCATCACTGCGACGGTGTGCGCGGTGCTAACCCTGGCGTGGAATGCGTATTACAAGCGACGTACATTCAAGCTCCTAGAGGAGCAGGCACGTAAGGGGACTATTAAATATGAGTTTAAGGACTAAGGTTATTGCGGCCCTCACGGGGGCCACTATGCTCGGTGGTGCTATCACTGGAGTGATTCAGCACAACGAGGGCTTGAGCCTTACCGCCTACAAAGACAGCGCGGGTATCCCGACTATCTGCTACGGGGAGACAAAGGGCGTCAAAATGGGCCAGAGAGCCACACTGAGCGATTGTCAGAAGCAACTGATACAATCAGCAGGGGAGCATGCAAAAGCTCTTGACGGGCTTCCTATGCAGCTCTCTGACGTGGCCCTGCTAGGTGCCCTGGACTTCACGTACAACGTAGGCGTGGCTGGTTTCAACGGAAGCTCCGTGAAGCGCCACCTCAAAAGCCTTGATTATGCATCGGCCGCGAAGGCTGTACTGGACTGGCGTTATATTAGCAAGTACCAGAAGAATTCCCCAGGGGTTGGGTGGGCGCACAAGGGCGGTACTCGCTGGACCTTTGATTGCTCTCAGTACATCAACGGACAGCGCAACAAAGTGTGCTGGGGTCTGTGGGAGCGTAGGCAGTGGCAGAGCAAGGCCATTGGGAACCAGTATAAGAATGTAAACTCAGCCCTGGCTGAATTGAAACGATAGGTGATGATATATGGCACTAGTAGATTTAGTGAGGGCTGGGGGATATTCTGTTGAGTACCCGCAATTCTCCAGTATGGCTAAGCTAAAAGCATTCCCACACTCTGAGGACGGGCAACTTGTTAGGTTGTTGTCTTGGCATGAGGGGGTTGGTTTAGGCGGTGGGCTGTTCAAGGTCAGCACCAGCAGCACCGCTACAGGTAACGATGGTACGGTAGTAGTGGCTAGTAATGGAGTGCGGCTGCTTCGAGTAGTAAACGGACCTATCTGGGCAGATATGTTTGGTGCACTACCAAATTCAGATATAGACAGTATGCCAGCAGTGGCTGCGGCTTATGCGTACGCTGCTTCTGTGAATACGGACCTGTATATCGGGGTGGCGACTTACAAATTCAAGGGAAGCACTCCAATTAATATAGACCCCTCCAGGGCCGGTATTATTGGTTATCAAGGTAAAGTGCGCATTGACTGTTCTGAGTTTACTGGTTCGGTTGTGTTTTCTATAAATAGCAGCTATAGCTATACCCCCGCAGCCTACTACAACAACCTTAGCCCAGCCCTGCGGGGGCTGTACGTGTTTGGTGCTAAAACGTCCGGAGTAGACGGACTACTGGTTGGCAGGGAAACAGTAGGGTCGGACAAGAGCTATAACGGGCAGACAGAGGTTCGTGAGTGCACGTTCGATAAGTTTGACCGAAACATCCGAATGGGACACAACTCCTGGCGCTTTGTGTTCTACAAAGTAAACAGCCTAAACGCCCTCAACCCTAACGGGATATTGTATGTGCCTGCTGGACTAGATGACTCTGGGGAGATTCTGTCGTTCTACCACTGCCAGTTCTTCGATGGCGCAGGTAGTAATATCCGATTATCTTGCTCCTCATACACTATGGTATTTAATACCTGCTCGTTCCTGAACATCACGTTCTTTGTGGATTCGGCGAGTAGCGCGACAGTAACCTGTAACGGATGCAACTTCGAGAACCCTGGAAGTACTAGTACCCGTAGATACGTTGACATTAGTGCTGGGCACACTAACGTATTCAACATTATCGGGGGCAGTATAATTACAAACGGCAACCCTGGACAGACTCAGGCGCTTCTGTATGTCTCTACCGACAACCTACTGAACCTTGTAGGTGTAACTGTTCCTTACGGCGGGCACTACCAGCAGGAGCAGGAGCTCGGGTATCACGCATTCATCGGAGGGGCCGGTACAGTCACAACCTCTGGGGTTATGCTGCAGCTACGCAACGGGGCGGGTACGTGTCCTTTGCACTCTAGTCTTAGCACGTTCAGTAACTGGGATTTTGGTTATGGGAACCTGAATGCTTGGACGGTAGATAAGGGGGCTGGTACATCCTCTGTGGTAGAGTATCTGGCTAATGCTGGACCTAAAGGTACAGAGGGAGCTATGCGAGTTGCTCCTGTAAGTGTCGGTACCAACGTATCACAAGTACAGGCAGTAACTAACCCCGGCATGTTCAGTATGTCCTGCATGGTGAACATTGCGACGACCCCCGGTAACGCGGGGCAGATATCTATTGGGTTCTTGGATGCTGCCGGTAACAGTCTACCTGGTGGGGTATCAGCTAACCTGGGCACCACTACGGGTTGGAAGGTAATCGGCAAGAACACCCTGCGTGGCAAAGTCCCAATCGGTGCTAAGCAGATTCGTGTGAACGTTCAGACCGTGGCTGGTGCAGACGTTAAGTACGCGTACTTGCTGTGCAATGTGGTCGAGTAACGGCACTTGTTAGCACTGGTGCGCCCCCGGGGAAATCCAGGGGGCTTGCACGTCTATACCTGAACCCTAAATTTGTTAGACTCACGCGAGCCCCTCCCTCACCCTCAGCGACGCCAATTGCCCCCATAGGGGGTGCCTGGGAGAATTTAGGGGGGGGGGCACTAGTGAGGCCTACTAGGGCGCACCAGAGGGCCTCAGCGGGCCTGTGCTGCGTTCTAGGGCTATCGCTAGTGCTACCCTATGCCTATCCCTGTGCGCGGCACTGTGTGGCTCCTATGCGCCCTACGGGGCACTGGGGCTATCCCTGCGAGCTCTCTGTGGGCCATAGGGGTGCGCTCTGCCTTGCTTATTTTGTGCCTGTCCAGTGGGCCTGCCTAGTGCCTGCCTAGTGTGCCAGTAGTGGGGCCACAGTGGGCCAGCTAGTGCGCTGTAGTGCTATCCCTAGTGCATACTAGGCTATCGCTAGGGCTATCCATAGTGCTTTACATTGTGCCGATTCTGTGCTACGCTGCGCGCTCCCCACTAGGGCGCACTTCCACACTCCAGCGCTATCCCAATGCTATCCCTTTGCTCTTACTTTCATTCGAAAGCTATTATGAAATGAAGTAACCGGAGTAGGAGGGGTTTAGGGACACTATATACACTACTACTCACTATGCACTCACTAGTACTCACTAGTATGTCCCTGTGCCTACGCAGTAGGCTGACATACCTACACAGTCACCGCATCACTCCGTGTCCTTACACTGCGTACGGACACTGCGTTCTGCTTTATGTAGTATTAGATAGTGTTAGGTAGTATTGGCTAGTAGTGGCTACAGCTATTGCCTGCATAGTGCTATCCCCGCGCTATCCCTAGATTGGTTTAGCATGGTAAGTGCATGGCCTGCTTACCCTTTTTGCTCTTAGGGATAAATATTTGCAAAAAGTACTTGCTTCTTTTGGTTCAATGGGGCTATAGTTCAATCACCGGGAGGCGCTGAGGTGCTAACCGGGGCCGAGCCGGGAGGCTCCGCTGGATTAAAGCTAGATAGTGTGAAGGGTTAGACACTCGATAAAAAGAGTTGACACCGCGAAGAACATAAGCTAGATTGAATCCCGAAGCAAGTAGTACAGAGTAAGCAGTAAGGCAGTAAGAAATAAACGCTTGACAAGTTCGGATTCACTGAGTAACTTAGATAGCGAACAACGTAGTAAGCTGGTTTGCGGGGAGGTGCAGTACCTTGACGGTGCAGTGACCACCACAACCTAGACAATCAGTAGCAGTAAAGATGTAACGTCAAGAGCTGAGACGACAAACGGCTGGGGCGCTGAGACACTGCCCCTTAAAAGAATAGTGTCGAGGCCGGAACCACCGGCTCCCCGGTAGTGCAGGGGAATACAAGGTTAAGAGTTAGCGTCCTGCTAGGGCGTTAACCATTAATCTTAGAGGTAAACAATGAAATACCGTGATAAGTTACAACAAAAGTTTGACGGGCTATCGAAGCTGTCAGGCAGTGAGTTACAGAAGCGCCGGGACAGGCTCAACCAGTCTGGGTATATGCGTGAGAAACAAACTGCTACATTCAGTACGAGCGTACGAGGCAAGGCCAAGGTTAAGGGTAGCAGCAAGCAACCTAAAGGTTGGTACACTGTAAATTCACAATTAGGAGGTTAGTTGGATATTAGGGATTACTTAGAAGTCAGCGCCAATAGTCCTTCGGGTTTGATTTGGAAGAAGGCTATAGGTAATAAACATCCGGGAGACGTCGCTATGGGGGCGTTATCTAAGAATGGTTATTATCACGGCAGTTTCAACAAGTGCCACTACTACGCACATCGCGTAGTCTACTTCCTAACACACGGGGTGTGGGTGCAGGAGATAGACCACAAAGATAGGGATAGGGGCAACAACAAACCGGACAACCTTAGAAGCGCTACCCGCAGCGAGAACAGCCGAAATAGAGGCGGGGTGGCCGGTGTCAGCTTTAAGGCAAACAGGTGGGTAGCTCGCGTATCCTTAAATGGTGTGGAATATTACCTAGGAAGGTTCAGGGATAGAGCCGACGCCGAGGCAGCCTACCGTTCGGCTTTGGCGGCTATAGCTAAAGGGCAGTTTGGGCGCTAGTTACAGCCTATAGCATCCTGCGGGGTGCTATGTGAAGTAACTAACCAATAATCAACGAGGTGTATTATGATTAACGCAACCAACTCCACTGGTAAAGTATTCAAGCTCACCGCTGCGGGCAGCATTCGCAAAGCGCTTGGCGACGTAGTGGAAGCAAAGCGTAATATCACTATCAGCGCGCTGTTTCACGGCCTGATTAGCAGCAACGTCTCATGGGCTACGGATATGCAGCGCAGTGATGCCGCCGACTTCGATATGGTGCTGCGTACGCTGCTGCCTATCAAGTTCAACAAAGAGTCCGGCAAGTACGAATTCAACGCCAAAAAGTGCTATGCGTCGGCTGAGAAGCTGGGCATCGAACTGGACACTATGCGTCTGGACTACAAACAAGCGGACAAGCAAGGCCGCGAGGTTATCGTAGCCAGCTTCTATAGCTCCTGTATGGCCCTGTACGCTGCCGAAGCGGAGCAGGTGAAGAATGACGCACTGGATGCCGATGCAGTGCGCTTGCAAGCGCTGGGGCGCGTTAAAAACGCTATCAAGAAGGCCAAAGAGACCGGTGTAAGCGATGCTGACCTTGTGTCTATGCTGGTATCGCAGGGCGTGGATGTACGCGCTGTACTGGACGCCGTGAATCTTGGCATTATCAACGACTGGAGACAACTATATGGTTAATGTATTCAACATCATTGTGACCAGCGCTATGCTGGTGCTGGGCAACGACGTAAACAACCCTGTGCCCTACTGCACAGTGCAATTGCAGCAACCGGCGGCGCAGGAACCGCTGCCGCGCCCTGAGTATGACCTCTTTGAAGACCCGGACGGCGGCTGCAAAGAGCTGGGCGCGCGTATCCTTGAGGCGGTGCAGGAGCAGTACCCGGACGCCGCTGTGACGCTTACTGTGGACGGTAAGAGCAACAACGATATTTGAGGTAGGGTATGCACGGAAAGAATCCTGAAACGCTGCTGATGCGTAAGCAGCAACCAACAATCGAAGGGTTGGCGCGGGAGTACAGCGCGAAGGCAGCACTGCGCCAGCACTATGAGAAACAAGCGCAGCGCCTGGGTATGACCCTGCGCGGATATTGCTACCGGTTTAATGTGCGGGGTGTAATATGATTAAGTATGACGTATACAACCTGCGCGGGACGTACTACCGTATAGCGGTTGACGCGCCACTAACTAACCCGGCGGAGTGGTACAGTTCATATCTTGGTGTGTACTTGAAAGACTGTGCATTTGATGGCATGTTTGTATTGCTGTACAGTCAGTCCGTACTCGTGGCCCGCAACGTGGTATTCAAGGACAGCGTATGCTAACAGTAGACGAAACAGCGCTGCTGTGCTGGGCCCTGCTGGAAACGCAGGGCAAGTGCGGCTGCACTTGGGAAACATTCAAAGAGGTCCCTAATGAACTCAAGCAAATCGTACCGGTCGAGCGTAGACTCCTCCGAGTTCGTAAGCAGGACTCAACGGTGGTGCTCACCACGTACCGGGAGTATACAGAATCTGCCGCGCGGAAGTTGCAAGAGCAGATCGAATTGGATGTGGTTACAGCACTACTACGGTACGGATATCGTGGAGCCTATACAAGATTTAGGGCGGCTGTGCGCTCGTATCATAAGCAAAGACAGCTCGCTGCGTGGTACGCACGCTGACTTAGCAGTTAACGACGAACTCGTTGAATCTATTCAGGAGCAAATTAAAATGCAAACTAATCCGGCTGGCATCCCGTGGAAAATCGTATTACCGGAAGGTGCAAACGCACTGCCAATGAAAGAATCAATGTATTCCAGCGGTGATTACTGGACCCCGTTCCAGGACTTGCAAATGCTGGGCGCTGACCATCCCCACACTGAGGGCCCGCTGCAGGCGCTTATGGGTCTCCGTGCTGTTAGCGCGTATACCCCGGGATTAGAGGTAACTATAGGCGGGATACTGCACCCAGAGTATCACGAAGTAATGACGACTCGCGGCCCGTTGCAAAAGGTGGACTTGTACCGGTCTGGAACTTTCTACGAACTCTTTTCCCCGGCGCGAATCGCCATCGACAGCAAGTTCTGGGAGCGCCGCCGCGACTTCTATGATGGCGATGATGTAGTGGTTGAGCGCGTAGTTGCTAGTGTAGAAGAGTTCACCGGTTACAAGGTGCACAAGCAGGCCGTGCAGTTATTTGAGCGCATTATGCTTGCGCCAGAAGAGCAGCAGCGCCGCTTATATACTGGCTACGATTACGGCAGACACATCCGCGATGGCAACGCCGCTGCGCTGCTCATGAAGTTGCACGGTTTCGTAGTGTCTAGATTCGCTGTGCCGTTGGGCTTTGGTTTCCGCAACGGAGAGCCCATCGTGATGCTGGGGCAGCCGCGGATGCACAAGGACTTCGCCGCAGTTACTGAGTACCGTTGTGTAGAGATGCGTGTAGGTAAGTGGCTAGCTAACTACTACGGCAACGGCGTAGACTTCCGCGATGCTATCGAAGACCTCAAGGCTATGAACGTAGACCCGACAACGTACCTGTGCAAGACCGAGCAGGAATGGTACGACGCCTACGAGAATGGCCCGGGTAGCTGCATGCGCGGGTACTCCTTTGAGCATAGCCCTGTGCGGACGTACGCTACCACCAGCCACGGGCTGCCGGATAATGGGCTGCGCCTGTTCATCCAGTACACCGGGGAGCTGTTCGGTGACGATTTCGAAGTGCAGGCACGAGCAATCGTTAACACTGAGACTAACGAGTACGTCCGTGCTTACGGTAATGCTGCGGATGCAATCATGCGCGGTCATGGTTACACCAGAAACACTGAATGTCTCGAAGGGGTAATGCTGGCGCGCATACCGCACCCAACCTACAACGGCGCAGTGCTGATGCCATATCTCGATAGCAGCCAGTGTGGCGTAGACGAAGAAGGCAGTGACGCCTTTGTAATACGTGACGACTACGAGTACGGGGCGCAGGAATCCGAAGGGTACATTTACGTAGGTACAGAGTCTGCTAGGTGCTGCTGCTGCGAGGGGCGTTACTCCACTGATGATATGCACGAAACCGCCGACGGTGAAATGGTCTGCGACGGCTGTGTCGAAGATGGGGAATTTGTATATGTGGTTGGCCGAGAAGGGCTGCATAATCGCTGGAGCTGCACTTGGTCTGATTACCACGACGCCTATGTATACGACGGAGACGTTGAGCACTGTGCGGTAGAGGGTGTAGTGCACGACCAAGAAGAACTGGTGTATGCACAGGACCGGCAGGTGCTTATTGAGCACGCAGAAGAACACCCAGTGCACGGGTTAATTCTCACTGAGTATGCAGCTGATTGCTTGGGAGAGAAGTACCTGGGCAACGATGACGAAGAAGAAGTAGAGGGGGCAGCTTAATGTTCTTGAATCCTCACGGGATTGATATGCAGCTGCTCTTGCAGATACTGCGAACGCACCGGCCTAGCTGGGGCAGCACTAAGTGGTTCGAGCCGCTGCTTATGCAGTCGCTACAGGCGCTGGGTAGTGGTATGCACTACGTAAAGGACAAGCACGGGAACTACTTCGTGCTGGTGGGGGACTCAGAGCAAAGTGACGTAGCGTTTACGTCTCATCTCGACACAGTGGCGCGCGCAACCAGCGCTGCGCCGGACGTCGGCTGCACTAACAAGGGCGTACTGTTCGTAAAGAATCCGCAGCAGGCTGACTGCTTGGGCGCCGACTGCGGCGCCGGTATCTACCTGATGCTGGAGATGCTGCGGCGGGGTGTGCACGGACGCTACTGCTTCTTCGTGGATGAAGAGGTAGGCTGCGAGGGCAGCGCTGCATCGGTCAAGGACGACACCGGGTTTTGGACTGGTGTCAAGGCAATGATTAGCTTCGACCGACGCGGCGACGGTATCATTACGCATCAAAGGTATATGCGCTGCTGCTCTGACACCTTTGCCAAGACCCTAGCAGAGCGCCTGGGACGCACGGAGCAGCACTTACAGAAGGGGGTGTACACTGACTCAGCAGAGTTCGTTGGCATCATTCCCGAGTGCACCAACGTAGGTGTAGGGTACATGCACGAGCACACCCCGGATGAGGTACTGGACCTGAACATCCTGGGGCAAGTGCTTGAGCGGGTACTACAAGACGGCACGTTCTCGCACCTTCCTATTGAACGGGATCCTATGGTAGTAGAACCAGACCAATGGCTCTCTGCGCCAACGCTCAGTTTACGGCAGCCGTGGGACATGCCCCCGGACGAGGACCCGCAATTGCTGGCTGCGTTCCGCGTAGTGTCACAGCTTTCTAAACAACAACTTGTTAGCTGGGTGCAGGAGAACCCAGAGAAGGCGGCGGAGTACATCATGGTGTTCTCCGATTACGGCTTCAAAGAAGAACTGATTGAACTGGGCACCCGAGTAGTAGAAGACTGGGGCGGATACGATAATATTGTGGAGGGTTGATTATGTCTAAGTTTAAAGTTGGCGATAAGGTTGTGCGTATAAAGGATTGTGGCAAAGATGAACACTTTCTGTCTAAGTTAGGCCGTGATATCTACTACACTGTGACTTCTGTTATTGGTGATCACTGGTTGCAGGTGAATGGGTGGGTAGACGGGGCTGACAAACACCCCTGGTACGTCAGGAACTTCGAGCTGTATCAAGAACCAGGGGACGAGCTTCCGCCTGTCCCGGACAAGGTGGCCTACATGAACTCCAAGCGCGACCCGGGAAATGACCAGCGCTTAGTCCTTGAGAAGGGTAACGGGGATGGGGAAGGTTTAATGTACATCGGGGTAGTTCCTAAGAAGGGGAGCACTCGGGCAAAGGTTGAGATTGGGATTAACATCGACCCTGATTCAGCCCTGCAATTGGCGCACGACATTCGCCGAATGGCCATGTCTGTTAAGCGTAAGGAGAAAGCACAGTGAAGTATGAGTACAACCCGGATACCGGGGAGATACTGCGCTACGGGAAACCGGTAGGGTCTAAGGACTCATCCGGGTACCTGGTGGTATGGGTGGATGGTAAGTGCTGGCGTGCCCACCGACTGGCCTACCACCTACAAGGCTTGCCGGTACCTCAACAAGTAGACCACATTAATGGAATCAAAGATGATAACCGGTGGGTCAACTTACGTGCAGCCACTAACGCCCAGAACCAGTATAATCGCAAGGGTTGTGCTGCGTCAGGCAACCTAAAGGGCGCGTACTACAACAAGACTATGCGCAACTGGTACTCCCTAATTCGTGTAGGTGGTAAGCGTAAATACTTGGGCTCTTACCGTTCGGAAGCTGAGGCCCACGCAGCCTATGTAAGGGCCTCTCAACAAATGCACGAGGGGTTTGATGTATGGACGAGCCGTGGCTTAGAGCCTGCAAGCGCCTAGCTATAGGGCAATCTAGTAGATTCAGATGCTGCGGAAAGACACCCGCAGCAGTAATCTACAATAAACCCGACGTCTGGAGTATGTATTGCTTTAGGTGTCACAAGACGGTTAACGAGCACAAGCAGTACCAGCGCATACAGTTACAGGAAGAGTCGAGGGTGCAGCCCTCTGCACCTGCAGATGCAATTTGCATTAGCCAAGCGCCTGCGGAAACGCAGAGTTTTCTTTACGGATTCCTGACCACAAAGGGAATCATGCCTGAAATGGCGGAGGATGCAGAATGGAGCAAAGAGAAACAGCGGATAATCTTCCGTGTCGGAAGGGCTGCTCTGGGCCGTGCAGTGCATGCCCGGCAGCAACCGAAGTGGGTAATGTACGGCCAGCCAATAGCTTTCGCTGTCGCGGCACCTGCCGTAGCACCGGCTGTAGCTGCGGCCGCGCCTCTAAAGGTCGTGCTCACCGAGGACTTACTCTCAGCCCGGAAGATACAGCACGCAGTTACGAGCTACAGTGCGTTGAACGTGCAGGCTATAGCTATGCTGGGTACACGCTTGCCCACGCCGCTGAGGGCTTGGCTGATACAGAATCGCCCGGAAGTGATTCTGATGCTGGACAATGACCCGGCGGGCCACGCTGGGGTAGCGGCAGCACGCCGAGCGTTGCGCCCGTTCATGCAGTGCCGGGAGCACTACTTCGCTGCGGACCCTAAGGACGCAGAAATCAAAGAGATACTGGAGGCATTAACTTGGACCTAATAGGTGAGTGCATAGACCACGGAAGAAAGGGCAACCATAGTGGGTACGGTGTAACCTCGTGGCCTGGAAACAGGAAACGTACGGCACTGAAACACAGGGTTGTGATGGCTAATAAATTAGGCGTCCCGTTGGAAGCTATAAGTGGAAAGGTCGTCAGGCATAAGTGTGACAACCCTCGCTGCATAAACCCGGACCACTTAGAACTTGGCACCCAACTCGACAATATAGAAGACGCCAGAAAGAGGGGCCGGGTTTCTAGTGGTACAGGACATTACAAGGCTACTGTTTCAGAAGACTTGATACAGTGGGTACGTGACGTGTACGTAAAGCGCAGCAAAGAGTACAACCAATACGCCCTAGCCAAGAGACTGGGAGTATCCCGCTCGTGTATAAATAACTGGCTCAACAACTACACTAGAGGTGGGTGAGTATGGATTTAATAGTTGTGCGCGCGATGTGCACGCAGAAGGTATGGAACCGACTGCGAGAGCAGATTCCCAAGTCGATGCTTGCGCCGGACACGGCGAACCTACTAGACTGGGTGGGGCTGTACTGGAACACGTACCCGGAGCACCAGGAGGTGCAGTGGGATGCGATGCAGAGCATGCTCAACCTCCGGGCGGGGCACCTATCCCGGGAAGAGCGGGTAATCATGGACGAGCTTATGCGGGGAGTACAAGCCGTGCCACAGGATTCTGTGGTGGGGATTGTCCAGACCCTGAACGAGCTGGCCTACAGCGGGGAGGTAGCAGCGCTGACGCAGCGCTACCAAGACGGCGAGGAGATTGATTACCTGCTGGAAATGAAGCACCTACAGCGCAAGTACGGGGACGGCGCTGCGGTGCATGAGTCGCTGCTTGAATGGGAGAGCGGTAGTGTTGACGAAATACTTGCCGCGACTGACGAGAGCGGAGGTCTTAAACTGGGCGTGTTCGAGCAACTCGCTAGCAACATCCGAGGTCTACGTGGCGGGGACTGTATCGCAGTGGCTGCTCCTGTGGACTCTGGTAAAACTAGTCTGCTTGCTGCTATTGCTGTGGATTTTGCTGAGCAAATGCAGCAGCAGCCGGAAGTGTACGGGGACCGCCCTATCCTCTGGCTGGTTAACGAGGGTCCGGCGACGCGTACAGTGCCCAGGGTATATCAAGCGGCGCTGCACTGGACTCTGGCCGAGATTAAGGACCGGCACAGTAAGCAAGAGTTCGTGCCAGCCTACCTCAAGAAAGTAGGCAGGGCTGACCGGATTCGTGTTAAGGCTGCGCACTCCTTGACTATGGCGCAGATATCCACGCTCATGGAGGAGATGCGCCCTGCGGTAATCATCATCGACATGGTGGCGAACATCCGTGGCGGCACTATGGAGACCGAGCACCAGAACCTCGAGGCGAAATGGCAGGAGCTGCGCATACTTGGATGCGAGAACGACTGCGCTATTGTAGGCACTATGCAACTTTCACTCGAAGGTTACAACATGCTGTTCCCGCCGCTCACCGCTATGAAGCAGAGCAAGATTGGCGTACAGGGTGCCCTGGACTTGGCTATTATGATGGGATGCTTGGACAGAAACGAGCAGCCGCACATGCAAAACGTCCGCGGTATCAGTACCCCGAAGAACAAGATGGCACTGTCTGGTAAAGAGTCGCTACTGCAATTCGAGGTGGGATTCGAGCCGGGTCGTTGCCGCTTTGACGAGGGCCAGATTAACCGGTGACTTCCCTAGCGCCTTCTATGAGGGCGCTATGTAGGTACACTAGGAGGCTACTATGCTTAAACCATCAGACATTAACTACCTCGACGAAGAGGTAATCAAGGCGTACGCTGCGTCTGCAGGTACTTTCCGTAAACGATTCGCGCTGGACAGCAGCCAGATGATTGTGCATCTAGCTATCAATAAAGCTCGGAGGGCTAAGTGGAAATGAGTATAAAAACCAAGTACAGGCCAAGTGGTCATGTGGACTTGCGCAGACTTCGCCGCTGTGCCCGCAGATTGCAGGGCGCTTACCGGGATATTGGTATTGGTAGGGAGCGCTGGATATATAAAGCAACTAGGAGATTCGGCAAGTGACAACCAGTATAATGCACATTGACCTGGAGACGGAGAACCATGAATATTACGGCTCTAAAGCAAGCCCATACTGCCCTGACAACTATGTTGTTGAGTCCGCATGGCGTATCGACACGACACAGGCTGACGGTACTACCACTGTTGGCCCGACTCAATCGGTGCGCTTCAATTCAAGAGCTGATTTCTTGGCGGGAAACAGTGCAGCAGAAGGCTGCCGGTGGTTTCATATCCCCGAGGATTGCTGGCTTATTGTTGCGCACAACGCAGCCTATGAGATTTCTTGGTTTCTCACGTACCAGCGTCAGCAGTTTGAGGCGTTCCTCAAGCGCGGCGGCAGGGTGTTCTGCACAATGCACGGGGAATACATCGCCTCGGACTTTCAGAGCATGTATCCGTCGCTGGACGAGACGGCTCCTAAGTACGGCGGTACGCACAAAGTAGACGGGGTTAAGATTCTCTGGGAGCAGGGTGTGTTAACCTCCCAGATTGACCCGATGCTGTTGCACGACTACCTGGTTAACGGGGATATCCCGAACACGGCCCTGTGCTTCTACGGCCAGTGCGCTACGTTCGCCCAGCGTAATCAGATGCAGTATGTGTGGGAGCGTATGGATGCCTTGCTGGCTTGGGCGTACTGTGAGTGGTTCGGCCTGTTCGTTAATATGCCGATTGCACGCAAGAACCAGGAGGAGCAGGAGCAGCGCATCCGTGAGATTAAGCAGGAGCTGCAGCAGTACATCCCGAAGGACTTGCCGGAGACTCTTGACTTCAACTTCGGGTCGGACTTCCATATGTCAGCACTGGTGTACGGCGGGCCTATCAAGTACCGCAAGAAGGTGCCATATGACCCGCCGCAGTACGTCAAGGCCGACTTCTATAAGTACGAGGACGAAGAGGGTGCGCACACCTATATACCTGTACACGACACGCACATGCAAGAACTTCAAACGGAAGGCGGATGGTGGCGTGTAGTGACATATCGTGCGGGTAAGAACAAGGGGCTCCCCAAAGTATTCCGCCTCGATACCGAGGAAGAGAAACTTAAATGGGAAGACGACCTTTACTTCTGCCCGGGCCTAGTGAACATCCAGGAGCTTCCGGAAGTTATCCGGGAGAAGTACGCAGAGCGCGGGGAGTTCCGGCAGGCGCGCACCCTGCAGGATGGCACCCCTGTGTATAGCACCAGCACTGATGCAATGGAGGCGCTGGCTCGACAAGGGTTCGAGTTCTGTAAGTTGGTGAACGAGCTGGCGGCGCTGGAGAAGGATACCGGAACTTACTATTTGCGAGAGGTCCTGGACGCAGAAGGTAAGGTCAAAGAGCGGAAGGGGATGCTGCAGTACGTAATCCCGGAGCGTCCTGATGGTTCCGGTATCATACACCACCGGCTGAATACTTGTGCCACCGTAACCGGGCGCTTGAGTAGCTCTAACCCGAACCTGCAGAACCTACCCCGCCCGGATGAGGATGGCGACGGTGTGGCTAAATCCAAGGTGAAGCAGGTGTTCACCAGTAGATTCGGGGACAACGGACGTATCACTGAGGTTGACTACTCGGCACTGGAAGTAGTTATGTCCTGCGTCCACACTGGTGACAAGAAACTGCTGGGACTGCTGCAGAGTGGTACGGATATGCACTGTTACCGCCTAGCTTTCCGTGAGGAACTGCCGTATGAAGAAGTATATGAGCGCTGCCACAACAAGAAGCACGAGCTGCATCCGCTTTGGAAGGCAATGCGCACAGGTATTAAGGCTCCTAGCTTTGCAGCCCAGTATGGCGCTACGGCTAAGGGGATTGCGTTTGCTACTGGATGTACGGTGGAATTCGCACAGGCTTTCTTGGACAACGAGGCTGCGCTGTTCCCGCAAACAATTGGCTTCCGCGCTGTTGTCAAGGAAGAGGTAGAGCGTACCGGGGCAGAGGGGCGTCTGTACCGCGAGCAAGCTGATGATGGTAGTTACCGAGTATACCGAATCGGGACGTGGACTAGCCCAGCCGGTGCACGGTACAGCTTCCGCCAGAAGGAGCAGTGGAAGGAGGTTGTGCCTGGGCAGCGTAAGCAGAAGGTAATGGACTACAAGGAAACCGAGATGGCTAACTACTGGTGCCAGGGGGAAGCGTTCTTCCTGATGGCGGTGGCAGCCGGTATGGTTCTGCGTGCACTCCTGGCCCGTGACTGGTTCGACAATCAGGTGTGCCTGATTACGAACGTACACGATGCATTGTACCTGGACAGTGCCAACCCGGAGGTTGGACGTGAGGCGAGCCTGCTGGTTAAGCAGTGCATGGAGGATGCACCTAAGCGTATCCACCAGCTCTGGCCTAACTACGGCATCATTGGTGAGGTCCCGTTCCCAGCAGAGGCTGAGATGGGTACGAGTATGTACAGTAAGGAGAAGGTTGAATGAATATAAAGTCTGGTAGTATTGTGGAATTGATGGACCTGGGGCCTGAGCCGATAGACCCACGGTATGCCGCATACTTCACCCCAGGTACAAGACACACGGTGCTATTCTTCGACCCTGTTACTGGGGAGATAGAACTAAGCTACCCTGGGCTGGTAGTGAGTAGGCTCGGGGACGGCGTAACCTTCTTCCCGGGGGAGTACAAGCTTATCGAAGAGTAGTGATAGGTGTACCCTTGGGTGGTGTAGGGGGTTAGGGTAGCATGGAAATATGCTAGGGTCAACTAAATAATTAAATAAAATTATTTGTTGACTCTGGCTTGATTCTGTGATTCCCCGAGAATTAATGTGATACGAGTAGGAACAACACAAGAGAGGCAACCTTGGCTAAAGTTAGTTTGATTAAACTATTCACAAAAGAGCAGCACCAGGCGATTTTAACGCGCTTCCAAAGTAACGCCGAAGCTGCCTGGGCGTACGAGTATGTACTAGCATTTGGTAAGATTCCTGGCGAAGATATTAGTGCTCGGACAATACGTACGGTTGTGGGGATGGGGATTCCGGCCCCGCAAGTGTCCCGCCAGCTTGTGCGCTACTGGCGAAGCATCTTCGTGGATAACAACGGTAGTAAAGTCAGCGCCAACCGTGGGTTGCAGGAAGCGCGCAAGCTAATACAACCAAGCCCTACGGACGATATCGGGAATACTCTAGTGCCGGATATGTGCCACCGCATTCTGGTTGTCGGGGACCTGCACGCTCCGTATATCCACGTAGACGCCATGCCATTCCTTGAGAGTGTACGTGATGCGTACTGCCCGGACATGGTAGTGCAGGTGGGTGACGAAACCGACGGGCACGCTATAAGCTTCCACGACTCTGACCCTAACCTGGATAGCGCCGGGGTTGAGCTGGAGAAAGCCAAGCTAGTACTGGAGGAGCTGCATGAACTATTCCCGAACCTACTGGTTTGCGATTCCAATCACGGCAGTCTGGTTTACCGCAGGGCGAAAGCTCACGGGCTACCAGTGCAATTCATCAAGAAGTACCGAGATATACTTTTCCCTGAACATGGTGCCCCGGCGTGGTCTTGGGCTGACGCATGGGTACTCAATACCCCACTTGGCCCGGTTAGATTCCAGCATCAAGTGTCGGGCGATTTCATGCTCAATGCCAGCCACGAAAGAACCAGCCTTGTACTTGGCCACGAACATGGCCGCTTTGAGGTGCAATATGCAGCTAGCTCAACAGCTTTGTACTTTGGTGCGTACGCGGGGTGTTTGATTGACCGTAAGAGCATGGCCTTTGCTTACGGCAGACTCACCCGCAAGAAACCAATCCTGGGTGTGATGGTAATCACCGAGGGTTGCCCGCAGTTAATTCCGATGCTGCTCGACGACGATGGTCGTTGGGTTGGTCGTACTAAATAACACAGAGGTGATGATGAAAATGGGAATCTGTTCTGTACTGGGTCTTATCTTTGTAACTCTGAAACTGACCGGAGTTATCGCCTGGTCTTGGCTGTGGGTTCTGCTCCCGTTCTGGGGCCCTGCTGCGCTGGCTATAATCCTGGTGTTCGTTGCCGCCGCCGTCGCTTCAAAACGCTAAGCCCTGCATCTGCACGTAAATATTACTTAGGATAAACGAGAGGGTATATGCACGCTACTTCTCTGCCGCAATATTTGCGGTATGACCCCGAATCGGGGAAATTGTATAGGCCGGACGGCCCCGAGGCTGTGGGTTACATTAAGGATGGTTACAGGGTGGTAAGTGTGAAGGGTAAGCAATACTTTGCACATCGACTGGCCTTCGCCTTAATGTGTGGACGTTGGCCGAATGTCATAGACCACGTAAACAGAAACCGCACAGATAATCGGTGGGTCAATTTAAGAGCGGCCAATAAAGCAGGAAACGCGAAGAATGCAGGCTTACGGAAGGATTCCCGGTCGGGGTATCGTGGGGTATCCTATCGTAAAAGCAACGGTAAGTGGCGTGCCTACATCCAAACAGATGGGGTACAGCACCACCTAGGATTCTACGCTACCGCAGAAGAGGCCCACTTAGCACGACAAGCAGTTATCTCTCAGCATCACAAACAATTTTCTAACGAGGTATAAGTTATATGACTACGAATGTACTGGCATCCCTGAACGCTCTGGTAGACGCAGCAATCGAAACCCAAGATGTAGATATGCGGGAGACCGCCCAGGGCGGGGCATACGAGGACGTTCTGCTGCCGAAGGGTGAATACTATGGTTACTTCACTGAGTATGTGGAAATTGGTAAGCGCCTGCCGACCAAGGGTGGTAAGCCTACCGGTAAGCCTGCAGTGGCTAACGTACGTATCGGCATTGTAGTGTTCGGCCCCAACGGCGAAGTGAAGCGTATCCGCCCGTACCCGATGGCTATCAGTAACTTTGAGCGAGCAGGCTTCAAGAAGTTCTTCGACAAGCTCAACTACGACAATAGCATTAAGCATGCAGCACAGCGTCTGGGGCAGGCCTTCACCTTCCCGATTGATGAGCACACCAGTGCTGCGGGCAAGAAGTCTAACATCGTGGACCTGTCCGGTATTCGCCCGATTCCGAAGTTCGACCCGAACACCGGCGAGCCTATCAAGATGCCAGCGCTGGATGCCTCCGAGATTAAGCTGTTCCTGTGGAACAACCCAACCAAAGAGACCTGGGATAGCCTACACATCGAAGGCACCTTCGACGACGGTAAGAGCAAGAACTGGATTCAAGAAGACATGTACAAGGCCGTAGACTTCCCGGGTAGTGCTCTGGATGTTATGCTGAACGCTGGTTCGGTTCCGAGCCCGGCAGCTATGCAGGCACCTGCTGCTCCTTCTGCACCGGCGGCTCCCGCTGCACCGCAAGCACCTGCAGCCCCAGCTGCTCCAGTGGCTCCCGCGGCTCCTGTAGCGCCCGCTGCGCCTGCTGCACCTCAAGCCTAATCTACCCTAACCTAAACTAATATGGCCCCGCATGGGGCCTTAGAGGAAGCCTATGAACATCATCAACATTCTCATCAAACTACTGAGTGCAGCCTACACAGCAGAAGCTAAACGCGCCGATGCCAAAGCGCAGTTTAACGAGCAGCTGCCAGTTAAATTCGCAGACGACGCAGTGCGCCTGGCCGCTCAATCCGAGGCGCGCGTAGAAGCCTCCAAGCACAGCAAGGATGAAGCAGCTAAGCATTCTGAGCAGGCCGATAAACTGCGCGCTAAGCGTGATGAAGTAGCTAACTTCCTGGGAGTGTAAGCAATGGATAAAGTATTAGACACATACAAGAATCTGGCTATTGTAGTGAGTAATGCAGTCCACGATGCCGCGGTGTATGGTGTACGTATCAACTGCCTGGACAGCGTTTATGCCGCCCTAGAAAAGCTGGCGGCCCTGTACGGTATGGACCTGGACCCGGCTGCTACAGCCTTCAAAGAGCACAACGACCTGGCGGCACATGCCGATAAGTTACGTGGTGATGACCTGGTGCTTATCCGTGTAGTGGGCACGCTCAGCGTTGGCCTGGCGGAGATTGGTTCCTGCATCTACGACGTAGACCAGAGCCTGCGTACCCCGGAAGTAATTGGGGATATGCTAGGCACCTTGCTGGTGCTGTCTGAACTGGGGGGGGGGGGGGGGGGGAAAGGGGGGGCAGTAAACAGTGCAGCGAGCAAAAGCAGGATCCACGGCATGGGCACCTCCGTTGCAACGTAAACGGGTAAGTATAGAAGCCGCTGGCGGAAGGGGAGGGAAGAGGATTCTGGAAAAGCGGCTCTCATCGTGGGGGAGAGAGCCGTTGTGGGTCAGGCGACGTGTTGCAGGAATTCACGCAGGCGCGGGCTGGGCGGGTTCTTCACCAGCTCCTGGGGATTGCCGTCTTCAGCAATTCGTCCTTTGTCGATAAAGATTAGTCGCGAGGCCACTTTTTCGGCAAAGCCGATTTCGTGGGTCACAATCACCATCGTCATGCCCTCTTCCGCCAGGTCCTGCATCACCTTGAGCACTTCATGGCGCAGCTCCGGGTCGAGCGCGGAGGTCGGTTCATCAAACAGCATCATCTTCGGCTTCACCGCCAGCGCGCGGGCGATGGCCACACGCTGTTGCTGGCCGCCGGAGAGTTCGGACGGATAGTGATGCGCGCGCTCAGCCAGACCGACTTTCGCCAGCAGCTCTTTCGCCTGCTTCTCTGCCGCCTGCTTGCTGGCGCCGCGTACCCGCAGCGGGCCAAACATCACGTTTTCCAGCGCCGTGAGGTGCGGGAACAGATAAAACTGCTGGAAAACCATCCCGGCTTCCTGACGAATCAGACGTTCGTCCACCTTCGGGTCGTTGACCTTCAGACCATCGACAATCAGATCGCCGCTGGTGATCTCT
>ERZ834722.471-NODE-471-length-44172-cov-11.622481_pt1 | contig 44172 bp, 74 predicted proteins | sample MGYA00519576_ERZ834722 | MGnify/ENA primary metagenome ERZ834722 (study PRJEB31850, sample SAMEA3708759) | human gut metagenome | biome: human gut; feature: human-associated habitat; material: faeces | place: China | collected 2014 ...
CAACATTTATTTCGTCCTCAAACCTATCTAGAATAAATGTGGATTCAAATAATAAATATTTTACGAGTGTTGATGGAATACTATTTGATAAAGATAGTACAAGACTAATAAAGTATCCAGAAAATAGGGATGGCAATTCTTATGAAGTGCCTAATACAGTAAAGACAATAGATGCAAATGCATTTATCTCATGTAAAAACTTACAAACGATAGTAATTGCTGACTCTGTTGAGAAAATAGGAGATTCTGCCTTTGATGGTTCTAAATTAAAAACAATAAACTTAGGAGGAGGAATTACAAATATAAGCAATAAACCTTTTTATGGAGCGTGGAATTTGACCAATATAAATGTAATAACAGAAAATGATAAATATGAAAGTGAAAATGGAATATTGTTTAATAAAGGCAAAACAATATTAATAAAATATCCTCCAGCAATAATAAACGGAGAGGTGTATGAAATACCAAACACTGTAGTGGAAATAGGACCTCAATCATTTTATAGGAGCCAAATAAAAAATGTAATTATACCAAGTTCTGTTAAAAAAATAGGTAGTGAAAGTTTTTTCGCATGCTATAACTTAGAAGAAGTGAATTTACCAGAAGGATTAGAAAGAATAGAATGGCGTGCTCTTTATGGATGTCATAAAATAAAAACAATAGTGGTACCAAGTAGTGTTACATTCATTGACGGAGGAGCGTTTAACAATATGGGACGGATTAACTAAAATAACTATTAAAAAAGCTGAAAATTCAATTTCTAATAAGCCATGGGGAGCAAGTGCAAGTGTAATTATAGAGTGGACAGGAGAGTAATAAAAAAGACCTGTGAGTAATTTACTCACAGGTCTTGCGTTTTACGGTTTCCATTTGACAAGTGCCAGATTTCCTAAGGAATCAGACACTATTTTTATACTATTTTTCCTTACAACGTTCAATGCCTGAGAAGAAAACTCGGCTCTAGAGAACAATGCTTTCTTCGGAGGTTTTGATTCAAATGAAAAATAGACATCATTGTCATTTGGAAACAATAGATCTACCCGAGTGTAAGGACCATTTTTAAAATCCTTAACAAACTTTTCAAATGCTGTTTCTTTCATTGTTGCCACTCCTTAAAGTTATTAGATATTTTAAACGCAACCAAATATCCATTAGTATAAGTATAGCACGAAGCAGTATAAAAAGCAAAACAAAAGAGTGCTTATATCAAAATTGTATAAAATTTATTACAAATATTATGGGAGACACCACAATATGCGATCTGCAATACTCTGAATATTAATATTCCGTAAGTAAAAATACAACCACAAAGTCTTGACAATAAATAGAAACAATGATAGAATATAACGCGTTAGTGTTTAAAAGTAAATTAGCACTTTTAATTAAAAAATATAGGAGGTGAATTTTAAAGTGCCAACAATCAATCAATTAGTAAGAAAAGGTAGAAAAACAACTACAACAAAAGCAAAAGCTCCAGCTCTTTTAAAAGGTTACAACTCAAAATTGAACAGACAAACAAACCATAGAGCACCACAAAAAAGAGGAGTTTGTACAGTAGTTAAAACAGTAACACCTAAAAAACCAAACTCAGCATTAAGAAAGGTTGCTAGGGTTAGACTATCAAATGGTTATGAAGTTACTTCATATATTCCAGGTGTAGGTCATAACTTACAAGAACATAGTGTTGTATTAATAAGAGGTGGAAGGGTAAAAGATATCCCTGGTGTTAGATACCACATTATAAGAGGTACATTAGATACAGCTGGCGTTAAAGATAGAATGCAAGCTAGATCTAAATATGGTGCAAAAAGACCAAAAAAATAAAAAATATTTTTTAAGTAGTGCTAATAAATAGATATAATATAGATATAAATTTATTGCGCTATACGGGAAGAAAAATCTTCCAGAGTAACTAAGTGTTTTTATGAAACACAAATAATAAAGATTGTGAAAAATCACATATCTTAGAAAAGGAGTGAAGAATAGTGCCAAGAAGAGGATATATAGCAAAAAGAGAAGTTTTACCAGATCCAATATATAATAGCAAGGTTGTTACAAAACTAATTAACAATGTAATGCTAGATGGTAAAAAAACAGTTGCTCAAAAAATAGTTTATGATGCATTTGATATTATAAAAGAAAAAGAACAAAAAGATCCACTAGAAGTTTTTGAAGCAGCACTTGAAAATGTTATGCCTGTTCTAGAAGTCAAAGCTAGAAGAATTGGTGGAGCGACATACCAAGTTCCAATAGAAATCAGACCAGAAAGAAGACAAACATTAGGTTTAAGATGGTTAGTCGTTTATGCTAGAAACAGACATGAAAAAACAATGGCAGAGAAATTATCTGCAGAAATATTAGATGCTGTTGCTGGAAATGGTGGAGCATTTAAGAAAAAAGAAGATATGCATAGAATGGCTGAAGCTAATAAGGCTTTTGCACATTACAAATTTTAAAGTTTTAACAACGTTAAAACTTTAAAAATATAGAATACAAATAGAAGGAGGAAAAAAATGGCTGGAAGAGAGTTTCCTTTAGATAAAACAAGAAATATAGGAATTGTAGCACATATTGATGCAGGAAAAACAACAACAACAGAGAGAATATTGTTCTATACAGGTAAAACTCACAAAATTGGAGAAGTTCATGAAGGCGAAGCTACAATGGACTGGATGGTTCAAGAGCAAGAAAGAGGTATTACAATTACTTCTGCTGCTACAACATGCCAATGGTTAGGAAATAGAATTAATATAATAGATACTCCTGGACACGTTGACTTTACCGTTGAAGTGCAAAGATCTTTAAAAGTACTTGACGGTGCAGTTACAATATTAGCTGCAAAGGGTGGAGTACAACCACAAACAGAAACAGTTTGGAGACAAGCAGACAAATATCAAGTTCCTAGAATGGTATATGTAAATAAAATGGATATTACTGGAGCTAACTTTATGCTTTGTGTAGAACAACTTCACAACAGATTAAAAGCAAATGCAGTTCCAATTCAATTACCAATTGGTGCAGAAGACCAATTCAAAGGAATAGTAGATTTAATAAAAATGAGAGCTTTTATTCATAAAGATGACTTAGGCAAAGTAATAGAAGAAGGAGAAGTTCCTGAAGATATGAAAGCTCAAGCAGAAGAGTTTAGAGCAAAGTTAATAGAGGCAGTTGCAGAACAAGATGATGAATTGATGATGAAATATTTAGATGGTGAAGAATTATCTGAAGAAGAAATCAAAAAAGGTTTAAGAACAGGTACAATTAATAATAAAATTGTTCCAGTTGTATGCGGTTCATCATATAAAAACAAAGGTGTTCAAGAATTATTAAATGCAGTAGTTGACTTTATGCCATCTCCACTAGATATACCACATATAAAAGGTGTTACATTAGATGGAGAAGAAACAGAAAGAAAAACATCTGATTCTGAACCTTTTGCAGCATTAGCATTTAAGATTGCAACAGATCCATTTGTTGGAAAATTATGTTTCTTTAGAGTATATTCAGGAACATTAGACGCTGGTTCAACAATATTAAATGCGAATAAAGATAAAAAAGATAGAATGGGAAGAATCCTTTTAATGCATTCTAACCATAGACAAGATATTGACAAGGTATATGCTGGAGATATAGCTGCAGCAGTTGGATTAAAAGAAGTATCAACAGGTGATACACTTTGTGATCCAGCACATCCAGTTATATTAGAATCAATGGAATTCCCAGAGCCAGTTATTGATATAGCTATTGAACCTAAGGACAAAGCTAATAGTGAAAAAATGGGCATAGCTCTTGCTAAACTTGCAGAAGAAGACCCAACATTCAAAACATATACAAACCATGAAACAGGTCAAACAGTTATAGCAGGAATGGGAGAATTACATCTAGACATTATTGTTGATAGATTAAAAAGAGAATTTAAAGTAGAATGTACAGTAGGTAAACCACAAGTTTCTTATAAAGAAACAATTAGAAACAAAGTAAAAGTTGAAGGTAAATTTATTCGTCAATCTGGTGGACGTGGACAATATGGTCATGTATGGCTAGAAATGGAACCATTAGAGCCAGGTACAGGAATTCAATTTGAAAGCAAAATTGTTGGTGGTGTTGTTCCAAAAGAATACATCAAACCTATTGAAGAGGGAATTAGAGAAGCTGCTGAAAGTGGTATATTAGCTGGATACCCAGTTATAGACTTTAAAGCAACTTTGGTAGATGGTTCTTACCATGAAGTTGACTCTTCAGAAATGGCATTTAAAATAGCTGCTTCAATGGCATTCAAAGAAGGCTGTAAGCAAGCTAAATCAGTTATTCTAGAACCAATAATGAAAGTTGAAATAACAGTTCCAGAAGAATATATGGGAGATGTTATAGGAGACGTTAATTCAAGACGTGGTAGAATGGAAGGTATGGAAGCACAAAGCGGAAACCAAGTAATAAGAAGCTTTATTCCATTATCAGAAATGTTTGGATATGCAACAGATTTACGTTCTAAAACACAAGGAAGAGGAACATACTCTATGGAGCCATCACATTATGAAGAAGTTCCAAAATCAATATTGGAGACAATAGTATCTTCAAGAGCAAAAAAAGACTAAATTAAAAATAGTTAAAATACTTGCATTTTTCTCAAATTTGTTATAAAATGCAAGTGTTAAAAATTAGTTATTAATTTTAAAAATATAAAGGTTAGAAAAATTCTAACACTAAAATTAAGGAGGAAATTTAAATGGCTAAAGCAAAATTTGAAAGAACAAAACCACATGTTAACATTGGTACAATTGGTCACGTTGACCATGGTAAAACAACAACAACAGCAGCTATTACAAAATATTTAGGCTTATTAGGAAAAGCAAAATATGAAGCATATGATCAAATCGATAGTGCTCCAGAAGAAAAAGAAAGAGGAATTACAATTAACACAGCTCACGTAGAATATGAAACAGATAAAAGACACTATGCACACGTTGACTGTCCAGGACATGCTGATTATGTTAAAAACATGATTACAGGTGCTGCACAAATGGATGGTGCTATATTAGTTGTTTCTGCAGCTGATGGACCAATGCCTCAAACAAGAGAGCATATATTACTTGCTAGACAAGTTGGTGTTAAATATATCGTTGTTTACTTAAACAAATGCGATATGGTTGACGATCCAGAATTATTAGAATTAGTTGAAATGGAAGTTAGAGACTTATTATCAAGCTATGATTTCCCAGGAGACGAAATTCCAATTATAAAAGGTTCTTCATTAAAAGTATTAGAGAGCACATCAACAGATCCTAATGATCCAGTATATGCTCCAATGAGAGAATTAATGGATGCAGTTGATAGCTATATACCAACACCAGACAGACCAGTAGACCAACCATTCTTAATGCCAATTGAAGACGTTATGACTATCAGTGGTAGAGGAACAGTTGTTACAGGTAGAGTTGAAAGAGGAACAGTTAAATTACAAGATGAAGTTGAAATAGTAGGTCTTTCAAAAGAACCTAAGAAAACAACAATTACAGGTGTTGAAATGTTCAGAAAAATATTGGATCAAGCAGAAGCTGGAGACAATATTGGTGCATTATTAAGAGGTATCCAAAGAACAGAAGTTGAACGTGGTCAAGTTCTTGCAAAACCAGGAACAATTCATCCACATACAAAATTCAAAGCACAAGTATACGTTCTAACAAAAGAAGAAGGTGGACGTCATACACCATTCTTCAATGGATATAGACCACAATTCTATTTCAGAACAACAGACGTTACAGGTGTTATTGAATTAGCAGCTGGAACAGAAATGGTTATGCCAGGAGATAACGTAGATATGACAATCGAACTTATCACACCAATAGCTATTGAAAAAGGACTAAGATTTGCTATCCGTGAAGGTGGTAGAACAGTTGGTTCAGGTGTTGTTTCAGAAGTTATTGAATAATATATATAGTAATAGCAAGGGTTTGCAAAATATACCCTTGCTATATTTTTATTATTTATCTACTTTTTATCTACTCAGTTTAGAATAGAGTCAATTTTATTTATAATATTTGCTTTTGTTTTTGGCAATGCTTCTAAATAGATTTCTGTTGTTTTTATGGAACTATGTCCTAATAATTCTTTTACTGTGATAAGGTCAGCTCCATTTGCTAATAACATTGTAGCAAATGTATGTCTTAAATCATGAAATGTTTTATTCTCAATTTTTGCTTCTTTTAATTTTTTATTATATACTTTTTGAAAATATTTAATGTCAAAATGTCCATTGTTAGGAGCAAACACATATGAAGGACTTTTATTTTCAATTGATTTCAATAAAGCGAAAATATTGTCAGACATAGGTATAGTTCTAATTGAATTTTTGGTTTTCGGTGTTTGTAGCTCTATATGATAAGTTTTTGAATTTTCAGTAATGTCAGTTGCCATATATGTTAAATTATGAATAATGTTAATTTGTCTATTCTTGAAATCAATATCAGACCATTGTAACCCAAAAATTTCTCCTCTTCTCATTCCCGTTCCTAATGCAAATAAAACAATATTTTCAAATTTATTACCTTTAAAAACTTCTTTCAATCTTTTTATTTCATCTTCACTGTAATATTGAAATTTTGACTTGTTTTCTAATATTTCCAATGTTGTTTTCTTGTCTCGTGGCAAAGAAACATTATTACAAGGATTTTTTAATATATAACCTTCTTTTTCTGCGTAATTAAAAAACTGATTGAGTAATTTGTGGATTTTTTTTACATTAGTAGGAGTTGTTTCCAAATTATTATAATATTCTTGTATTTTTAATGATTTAATATTGTTTATAGGAACATTTGCAATTATATTAGGCTTAATATATCTTTTATATATACCGTCATAACTGTCTAATGTGGAAGATTTTATGTTGTTTTTTTTCGTTCCATATAACCATAAAGGTAATAAAATATTTATTGTATATATTCTATCACTGTCAATTATTCCTAACTTTAAATCATTAATGTATTTATTTGCTTTTTCTTCAGCTTCACTTTTAGATGAACCATAAAATGTTTTTTTTATAGGTGTTCCATCAGCTTTGCGACCAATTGTTTTTGTTACTTTATAATAGTCATATCCATTAACTTTAAAATTCGTTTTTCTTGCCATAATATCCTCCTGAATAAAAAAGCATTAATAAACTAATGCTTCTTTTGTAAAATCTCCATATTTATCTATATAAAATTTAATTGCGTTTTGCATATAATTGACAGTAACCTCAAAATACTCGGCTAAACCATATAAATCATTAATGCCGATTCTTAATAGCGAATTTTAGTCTCTCGTAAGAAATGAGTGTATTGTAGGACCACTTCTTTGCTTTGTATTCCTGCTTACTTATGAATTGTAAATCAGAATCAAACTTATAGGTGGCGTTATAATAGTAATGACCGTAATTCTTCTGCTAAGACAAGCTTTTTATCAATACAAGAAGACGACTTAGAAGAATCATATATAATAACATTTAACTTATTGTAATTAATATAAGCTCCAGAAGAATTTTCTAGATAAGTATCTATTAAATTAATATTTTCTCTATTTATTAAATCTTCAATGTTATCTAAATTCATTTATTTATCCTCTTTATTTTCTTTATCTTGTTCTTGCTTTGCTAATAAAGCTTCTAATGTATTTTTGATAATCATTTTGTTAGTATCATTCAATGCTTTTACACCACTCGCAAATGCAACATCTGCATCATCTATATTTAGTTTTTCTGGCTTTCTTATATCGGTCTTACCCATAAGATAGTCTAATGAACAGTTGAAAATCTCAGACATTTTTAATTTTATATCATCACTAGGTGTTCTTTCTCCACTTTCGTATTGAGATATAGAAGCACTAGATGATAGATTTAATTTCTTAGCCAATTCAGTTTGATTAATTCCTAACCTGTTTCTTTCAAACTCTATTCTTTTCCCTAAAATATTTCTCATAAAATCATATCCTTTTTTTATTTTTACAAAATGTGAAACCTATTGATATTATAACACTTTTTTCACTTATTGTAAAATATTCTCACAAAATGTTAAAAAACTATTGACAATATTCACAAATTGTAATAATATAATCATAGATTTCACAAATAGTAAAAATGAGGGGGGCGAAAAAATGACAGAAATAGAGGTTAGAAGAAAAGAAAAAGGATTTACACAACAGTATATGGCAGAAAAGATTGATGTTTCTATCGGTTGCTATAATATGTATGAAAATAACCAAAGAAAAGTACCAGTGGAAAAGGCTGAAAAGATAGTAGAAATATTGAATTGTAAAATGGATGATATTTTTGTACCTTCTAGTTTCACAGTTAGTGAAAGAACGGCAAAAGAAGTTTAACGAAATAAATATAAAATAGTTTTACAAAGTTAGATAAAGGAGGATTAATATGCAAAATATGCAAGAAGTACCATTTTATTATTTATCTGCAAGAGCATATGCTAAACAAACAGGAATCGGAGAGGCAGAAGTAAAAAAGCAACTAATAAAGGGAGAACTTGAGGGATTTACTACTGATAATCAATACAAAGTTAAAGTGTACAGAGATGGTAATGTTTCATATAAACAATATGAGACAGTACTAAAAAGAGCAATAGAAGCAGAAGCAAAATTAGAACAAGCAAAATCAATATTAGTTTAGAAGGGAGTCGAAACAAATGATAAGTTATTTAGTAGATTTATTTTTATGCAGTATGGTAGTAGTAGCAGAGCTAGTAGGAACAATTATATTAGCAATAGCAATAGAAATTATAGTTTATAAGATTTTCAAAATTAATCTATATCAAGAAATATGGAAAGGATTAAATAGGTTAGACAGAAAGCTAAATAGAATATTGGGATAGAAAGGAGGGAAAAAAGTGGAAGAAATTCAAAAAAATAGTGGCAATGTAAAAGTATACATTAACCACAAATATTGTTTAATAACCAGTAAAAGTATGATTATTAAATCTCAAACTGATAAGAACCGTCAGGCATTTGTTTTAATTTCTTAGAGGTAATTATATAAAAAACAAATTTAAAAGTAAAGGAGGGAAGAGAGATGCAAGTATTTATAGGTATAATTCTGGGTTTTATTATAGCAATTATTGTAATGATAGTTACAGGCTTTGGACAAGATTACGAGTTAATAACAACTATAGATGAACTACAAAAAGAACTTAAAGACAATAAGGACAGGCTTAAAAATAAGGAAATAGCAGAAATAAGAACAACGTTCTTCGCAAGGAAGATAAAAGAAATAGAAGACATTATAAAAAAATCAGAAGAAAGCAAAGAAAACTATTCTATTACTTTTGAAAAAATAAAAAATGTACTATTTGAGAAAAAAGTTCAAACAAATAGTACAAAATAGACTTATTAATTAGATATAACTAAATAAATAATAGCACAGAAAATAAAAAAATGCAAGGGGAGTAATTGAAAAAATGTCAGAAACATTAGAAGAATTAGAAGAAAAATATTTTATGTTAGAAATGCAAGATACGTGGAGCAGTAGAGACTATAAATATGCTGATGAATTAAGAAATAAAATAAAAAAAATGAAGGAGGAAGAAAGATGATAAAGAATTATGATGAGTTAAGAAAAGTCGATGTAAGTAAGTGGATAGAACAAAGAGATGGAGCAGATTATTTGAACTGGGCAAAAGTTGTTGATTTATTGCACGAAAATGGTGCAGGAATAGTATATTTTGAGCCTGTTGTAAATGAATTGACAGGAAGTAGCTTATATATGACAGATAAAGAATTTGAAGACAGCAAAGGAAATGTAAACAGAGTGTACGAAACTGCAGTGAAAATTGTAATAGATGATTTAGAGTTTATTCAAAGAGGACCTGTTACAAATGGTTCAAATCCAGTAAAAGACAATTCAATGAGTCAACAAAGATTATGGAATTGCCAAACAAGATTGTTTGTTAAAGGCGTTGCAATAAGAACAGGTTTAGGATTTGATTTATGGTTGAAAGAAGAATTAAAAGATTCAAAGAATAGCTGGGAAGATGATTTGTCAAGACATGACATATTTAAAATAAAAGAAAGATGTCAACAAATTTATACTCAAAAATTAAAAGAAGGATTATCAGTAAAAGAAATTGCAGAAAGGCTTCACAAGACAGAAGATGAAGTAAAGGCGGTATTTACGTATTTTGATACTTTAAGTAATTTTGAAAGAGATTTAGCAAACATTGATACAAAGTCAAGATAGGAGTTATTACATAGGAGCTTCAGATACAAGTATGGTTGTAGGAAATTGGAACACGAAAACATTCGAAAATTGGTGGTTAATAAAATTAGGTTTAAGTCAAAACAACTTTTCAACGGAAGCTACAAAAGCAGGAAATAATTATGAACACAAAATACTGCAAGCATTGAATATTCCAGATTTAGAGATGGATAAACAAATAATAATTGACAGACTAAGAGTAAATTTAGATGGAAATTCGGAAGACTGTATTTATGAAGTTAAGACACACAAAATAGAAAAAGAATTTAAAGTATCAAAACAATACTGGAGACAAGCACAGGTTGAGATGTATGCGTACAATACCAGAAATTTATACATAGTCGCATATGCACTAAATGAAGATGACTACAACAATTACTTTAATGCGATAGATATAGATAGGATCAAATTTAATAAAGTAGAATATGATGAACAATTTATAAATAATGAGTATCTACCTAGGTTACAAATATTAAGTGAATGTTTGAAGAAAGGAGTTTTTCCAAATGCAAACTACACGGAATAATTAATGATATAAGTATAGATTTCAATACACGAAAACCTAAAATAAGCCTTTTATTAGATACAAATGAGTTAAGTATAGTAGAAGAACTAAAAAACGAAAATAAGCTAAATATCGAGCTAAAAAAATATCGTAAACCTCGTAGCCTCGACGCAAATAAATACTTTTGGAAATTGCTTCAAGAGGTTTGCGATTATAAAGACATAGACACAATAGAAGATTACAAACGCAGAGTAAAAGAATTAGGAATATTTAAGCAATTTAAGATAATGACACAAGATGTAAAGACCTTTGAAAAAATATGGACTGATAGAGGAATAGCTTGGTTTTGTGAAATAGTAGATACAACATACATAGGAGATACAGAATTTAAAATTATAAATGCATATTATGGCTCGAGTTCGTACAATAGCAAGCAGATGAGTAGATTAATAGATAATCTAGTTCAAGATTGCAAAGCTGTAGGAATAGAGACAAAGCCACAAGCAGAAATAGATAGTTTATTAAAACAGTGGGATTGTGGCACTAGATAGCAACGGCTATAAATTAAGCTAGTGCCACAAAAGGCCCCATAAAGAGGTAAGAATGATAGTAACAGATTTATCAAACAGTTTTAATCCAGTACCTAAAAAAAAGGCAGAAAAGAAAAAAGAAGTTACAACAATTAAAAAGAAAAGCAAGAAGTTAGCAAAACTGGAGAGGCAAAGAGATGAAAACCTAGTAAAAGAAGGAATATGTGAGTTTTGTGGCAACTATTCAAGACATTTAGACCCACATGAAGTTTATGGTGGAAGTAATAGAAAAAGAAGTATACAACATAAATTTGTAAAACTAATATGCCCTAAATGTCATTCTAATGAAACAATAATAAATCAATTAAGAATAGACACACAAAAGGAGTATGAGAAAACACATACAGAAGAAGAATTTATAAAATTGATAGGAAAAAGTTATTTAAGGAGGAAAGAAAAATGAAAAAGAAATTAATTATTATGGTGGGAATTTTAATACTTACATTGGTTACATTAACTGGTTGTACAGAGGTTGCAAGCGCTAATACTAAGAAAGATGTAGAAGCAACTTTAAATATGGGGAACACATTGGCAGAAAATCAGCCAACACCGACAGATATCGATTATAGCTTAGAAAGATATAACTTGATCAGAAGAACATATTGGGTTAATGGTCAAAGAGAAAAAGCCAACACATTGGTTTGCGAAATAGAAAAACCTTTGGGTTATATAGCATTATTTTTAGAAAATGGAGCTTGTGCAGGTAAGTTTATCGTAGATGGTAAAATATCAAGTTTAAATAGTTTCCTAACACCAGATAGCGAATATTATGAATTAGTTTATGGTGGTACATATTCAAGAGAAAATAAGTGGTTACCAGATGTGGACGGTTCTTATGGTTCAAACGACAATGGAATATTCTTTTTTACACCAGATGGAAAATATGTAGAATGGTCAGGCACATATCTATATAGCGATATTCCATTTGAAATAAAAGATGCAGTAGTAACATATAAGGAGGCTCAATAATGAAAGGTTTTTTAATAACAATAGGAATAATAATATTAATTATTATATTAACAGTTATAGGAGTATTTGGTGGTTGGTTTAATACTTGGTTTAAAAACAAAGTAGATTATATAGATAGAAAAATAGGAGATAGAACAAGTTATGACACAATAAAAAAGGTAGAAGATACTTGCAGAAGTATGATTGCAAGCTATAAGACAGATAAGGCAACATATGAACAATATAAAAATAGTACAAGCGATGAAAAACAAAGTTGGGCAGAGCAAGCAAAGATGAGAGCAAATAAAACAGCAAATACATATAACGAATATATACTAAAGAATAGTTTCGTTTTTGAGGGCAATATACCTACAGACATAGAAACAAGATTAATGATTATAGATTAAGAGCAACAAGGGCTAGACATAAGTTTTAGCCCTTTATTTTACGAAAGGAGAAAGCATATGGCTAAAAAAGATAGTTTTATTTTATATACAGAACAGAAAGCAGTAATTGATAAATTAACAGACGAACAGGCAGGAAAATTAATAAAAGCCATATATGGATATGTTGAAAATGGAGAAATGCCCAAACTAGATAATATATTAGATTTAGTCATAACTCCTTTTAAAACTATATTAGACAAAGATAAAGCAAAGTATGAAGAAGTCAGCAAGGCTAGAGCAGAAGCGGGTTCAAGAAACAAAAAAACAAATGAAAACAAAAGCGAACAAAAGCAAACAAAAGAAACAAATGAAAACAAAACTAAACAAAAAAAACAAATGAAAACAAATGAGAACAAAATAAACAATTGCGACGATAATGAATATGATAATGATAATGATATTAAAAAAGAAAATATAAAGAAAAAATATGGCGAATATGAAAACGTAAAATTCACAGACGAAGAATTTGAAAAAGTAAAAGCTTATTTCCCTAAAGACTATATGCGAAGAATACAAAGTTTAGATGATTACATACAGCAAACAGGAAAAAAATATAAAGATTTTGTTGCTACATTAAAAAACTGGGCTCGAAAAGAAGGATATAAGCCACCCCTCTTAGACCAAAAGCAAAATGAGGAGTTAAAAGAAATAGATACATCACAACTAACGCCAGAAGAATATGATTTGCTTGTAAAGGAAAAAATAACGATACAAGATTTAATCAAGAAAGGAAGAATAAATGTATGACGAAGAACTTGAAAGAGCAATGCTATATTATGTGATTTTTGAACAAGAACAATATGCATTAGATGAAACAGATTTTATTAACGAACGAAACAAAAAAATCATAAAGGCAATTAATGAATTAAGGGCAGAAAAGAAAGAAATTTCAATGCTTTCAATTAAGTCAAAAATTAAAGCAAATGGTAGTCAAGTTTTAGAATATATAAGCTTGTTAGGAGATTTTGTAAAAACATCGAGTGCAGAGAATGTATATAGCGAATTAATAAGTTTGTCAAAGAAACGTAAAATTTTTGACTTGTTGCAAAGTAAAGTGAGTGAAATAGCAGATGCGGAAAATATAGATGTATTAGCAGAGAACATAATAAAACAGATTAATAGCATAGAACGACTAAACGAAAAAGAACAGACTTTTAGCGAACAAGTATTGAATACAGTAAGTGCGCTAGAAGAGAACTACAACAATAAAAATGATTACTCGCTGTACACAGGTTTAATGGATCTAGACAATAAAATTTGTGGATTACACAATCAAGAATTAACCATTATTGGAGCAAGACCAGGAGTAGGAAAAACAACATTTGCACTTCAAATAGCGACAAAGATAGCAGAGAAAGGCAAAAACGTAACAATAATAAGTTTAGAGATGTCGGATATCCAGATAATCCAGAAAATATTGGCAACCAAAACTAAAGTTAATAGCTATAAGATGAGAATGGGTACAATAGAAGATGATGACTGGGAAAAGATAGCAAAGGCTAGCACGGAGATATCTAAACTACCGATTAATCTAATAACTAAGGCAACAACAATTCAAGCAATAGAGACAATTGCAAGAAAATTGAAAAATCGAAATAAGCTTGATTTATTGATAATAGACTACATACAACTAATCAAAAATAAGGGCAAATTCAATAATAGAGAGCAAGAGGTTGCAGATATAACAAGAACATTAAAATTACTTAGTTTAGATTTAAAAATTCCGATAATTGGTATATGTCAATTAAACAGAAATGCAACAAGGCAAGAGCCTAGCCTAGCAGATTTAAGAGAAAGTGGAGCTATAGAGCAAGATGCAGACAATGTAATATTTTTATATCAAGAAAAAGAACAGGAAGATAGTATTGTCGATATAACGGTTAAAATTGCAAAGCAAAGAGCAGGAGAAGTTGGAAAAGTATATATGAAATTCAATAAGCCAAATAGTGAATTTAAGGGAGTAATGAGATGTTAGAAATAAATAAGAAACAGTTACTTGGTTTTGACAATGTGAACAGAGCGAGGATACTTAAATATATAGCATTAGGGTTAATTAAATATATAGGAGATGATACAAATGAAAACAACGCAAAAGGATAGAATAATAAATTACATACGAGGGTTTGGGTCAATATCTAGTTGGGAAGCATACGCAGACTTAGGGATAACACAGCTAGGAGCAAGAATAGACCAACTTAAAAAAGAAGGATACGAATTTAAAACAGAATGGGAAAGCAACACTAATAGATATGGCGAGAGAACAGATTACAAGAGATATTATTTAGCGGATATGGTTTCAGAGAATATGGAACATATAACACAGTATTAAGGAGGGAAAAATGCTAAGGGAAACAACTATAACAGAGATAATAAAGAATATTGTAGAAGGCAATGTAAAAATAACAGATAATTCAATTTGTGGGAATTGTAGTAAATGTGGAGAATGTTGTACTAACTTTCTGCCAGTAACACAAAAAGAAATTAATGAAATACAAAAATACGTAATTGAGAACAAGATAAGACCACAAACACAAATATTAGTAATGCAAAATAGATTAAGTTGTCCATATTATGATGGAAAAAAATGTTTAGTTTACGAAGTAAGACCATTGATTTGTAAGGAATTTTACTGCTACAAAAAAGTAAACATAGAAAGTGCTAAAAAACTAACAGCAGAAAAAAGAATAACAGTAAATATGTGGGCAATAGCAAAAGAAATTGATAAATATTTTAAGAGGACTAGCCTATGCAACAAATAAAAAAGAATACACTATGTTATTACTGTCTAGGCTGTAACAAACAAGCAGATACAGACTATAAGCAAGTAATGAGATGTAAAAACTTTATACAGGGTATTGAAAATTGGCAAGAAAAATTAAGAGAGGAGCTAAAGAAAAATGGCAATAAACAGTAAAAAGAAACGGAAGTGCAGGAGAAAGAGAATTGGCTAATAAATTAAAAGAATACGGTTATAAATGTAGAAGAACACAACAGTTTTGTGGGAATACTGGACAAGCAGATGATGTAGTAGGACTTGATTATATACACATCGAAAGCAAAAGAGTTGAAAGGTTAAATATAGATAAAGCAATTGAACAAGCAGTAAGAGATACAAAGGATGATAAATTCCCTACAGTATTTCATAGAAAAAATAGAAAAGATTGGTTGGTAACAATGAGGCTAGATGATTGGATGCAAATGTACAACGAATATTATTCTGGGAGAAAGATAAAAGAATATGAGAATACCGAAGATAATAAGTAAAGATGGACATGAGTACATATTGATACAGCAATGCAACAAGAATATGTATCTATACAAAGAAATGATATATGTCTACAAAGAATGCTTTAAAGTCGATGAATTAAGTCTCATAACAAAGAAAATAGCAAGAGGTCGCCCACCAAAATATAGATAGAAAAAAGAATAAAGGAGAGAAACATGAAAATATATGATAAGAGAATATATAAAATAAGTGAGTGTATAAGAGTAGTGATAATAGTAATAGTGTGTTTTATGATAGGGTATGTATGTGGAATATTAGCAGGGGATAAGTCAGAGGAGTTAAAAAATAAAGACATAGAAATAGAATCGCTAAAGGATACTGTGTATACGTTAAGAAAGGAGAGAGAAATATGAGTGAGATTGAAGTTGGAGAATATGTGAGAACTGAGGAAGGTTACATCGGAATTTTAATTGAATACATTCCAAATGCATTAAATTATTTAAAAATTGATGTTGGCAAAGAAATACGAAGAGATAATGGGATGTCTGATAATTATATATACACTAGATATGGATTTCAATTGAAACACAGCAAACAACTAATAGACCTAATAGAAGTTGGAGATTTTGTAAATGGATATAGAGTCTTAGCAATAGAATCTAGTATATATGAAAATTCAAAAAGAATATTGATTTATAGAAATGAAAGAGAAAAATACGAAAGATGGATATATATACAAGAATATAACGGAAGAATAAAAACACAAGATGATATAGTTGTAATTTTAACTAAAGAACAATTTGAGGCTAACTGCTATAAAGTAGGAGGAGAAGATGAATAGAGAAATAAAATTTAGAGCTTGGAACAAAGAAAAAAACATAATGGTATACAACAATGAAGATGATACATATGGATATTGGGATGGTTGTCGTAACAGTAATGTTGGAATGGTAAATGAAATTTTAAATTCAAAATATTATGAAGAATATGAATTTATGCAATTTACAGGACTACACGATAAAAACGGAAAAGAAATATATGAGGGAGATATAGTAAAAATAACAGGAAGCAAAGAAATAGATATTGGAAAAGTTATTTATGAATACAATGGATTTATTGTTGATGTTATGAATATGGATAGATTTTATGGAAGAGTTCATCTTTTAGAAAAATTTACAGAAGTAATCGGAAACATTACAGATAAACCCGAGTTATTAGGAGGAGAATAGATATGTTAAAAACATTAATAGGCAAAAGAGTAGCAACATATGATGGACATGTTGGAGTAGTAATAAAAAACTTTAAACCGACAGCAAGAGATATGACAGTACATATAAAACAAGATGATGGGCGAATATGGTATTGTCCTGAAAACAATATTGTAGAAGTAAAGGAGTAAATATGGAAATGGAAGAGAAAATAGAAAAACTAAAATTCATTAACTTACCAATAGATGAAGAAACAGGCAAAGAACAAAAAGAGTTTGGAGAAATGCTGGGACATATATATAGCGCGTATTATAGTGAATTTGGAAAAGGTTATGTAATAGTAGGGACAAACTCAGAAGAGGCAAGCAAAGCTTTTGATAATACAATTTACAAAACATTAATATCAGCAGGAGAAGATAAAGAATTTGCAAGAGCTTGTGCATACGAAGGGGAAGATTTAGGAATGTGTCTATACATACCTAAAGAATGTTTTGAAGAGGTAGAGGGTAAATAAGATATGAAAGTTAAAGAATTGATAGAAAAATTGAAATTAGAAGATGAGGATGCAGAAGTTATACTAAGTGCTGATGAGGAAGGGAATTATTATTCTCCACTTGAACCATTAGGTTTTGAAAATGGATATTACATTCCAAACAATACTTGGAGCGGACAATTTTTAAATCAAGAATATATAGATGATGAAAATGAACTTGAGGGAGAAATATATGAAGCTAATAAAGATATAGCACAAAAATGTATAGTTTTATTTCCTATAAATTAGAGAGGAGTGATACATAATGAAAGAAAATGATGAAACATTAAAAGTAATAGGAAAAAGATATATGTTATGGAATATTCAAAGACAAGTGTATGCATTAAAGCTAAAAGGTAGAACGGTAACAGAAGAATGGTTAATTGATATATTAGATAGTTTAGAAAAAATGCAATTAGTAGAAGAAGATAACTGGGACACTAAAAAATATATAGAAAGTGAAATAGAACAAGACATGATAAGAGAAAGTAAGATATTAAATAAGAGAATTAGGGAGCTGATTAAGTGAAAGAAAAAATAAAAAGAATAATAGAAAAAATTAAAGATATATTTAGTTTACATTGCCCTGAATGTGGTGGAAGAATGAAAAGCGAATATTTAGATATGGAAATAGACCACATTGTATATAAATGTGAAAAGTGTGGAGAGGAGTGGATTTAATGCAATTATTTGAAGATTTAATAAAATGTAAAGACTGTATGAATAATATAAATAACAAGTGTATTTTATATCCAGGAAAAGATACAAAAGAAGAAAATATAGGTTGCTATGTAGGAATAGATAGAAATAATAAACAAAAACTTGTAGGAGGTATTTTAAGTGAAAGAAAATGAACTTATAGAATTATTACAAAAATGTTTAAATGTGCCTAAATTGGCATTTGGAGCTAATACAGTAGAGCCATATAAAGAGTTGCAATATATAACAGAAACAGCAAGCTACATTTGTTATTTACAAAACATGTATTTAATGAGTAAAGATAATTTAAAAATTTATAAAGATGATGAAGAAACAATAAGAGACATAAAAGAAAGAATGAAACAATTTATAGAAGAATTAAAAGAAAAATGCCAAGAGTTAGAAGAATTTTATAATAAAAGAGAAAAAGAGGGGTGGAATTAAGTGAAAGAAATAATTAAAGAAATTATAAAAGACAAAAATATGATTGTGGTTATAATAGGGATAGTAGAAGTACTTATCGGAGCAATTTTAATAAAAACAATAACAACATTTTCAACAACGTTACTTATTCTAGGTGGAGTAAATATAGGAAAACGGATTATATGGTGGAAAGGAGTAATATATAATGAAAGAAAAAACAGTATATGCAATACAAAATAGAGAAGGACTATTTGCTACTTATGGAAGAAGTGAATTTCATAAAGATTTAAGATTTGCTAGACTATATAAAAGTAAGAAGACGGCGTTGAAACATTATTTCAATAATAAAGGAGAATACGAAGATTTAACATTAGTAGGAATACAATTAAAAATAGTTAGCAAAGAAAAATTAAAAGCAGAAGAATTTTCAGAAAGTGAGGATTAGTATATGACAAAAGAACAAGCGATAGAACAATTAAAAGATTTAAAAGCAGTATATAGTGGAGCAGTACAAGCAGGAGAAATAAGTATAGCAAATATGATAAAAGGCGGAATAGATTTAATAGAAAAACTACAAAAAGAGAATGAAGAATTAAAGAATAACACAAGAAAAAATGAAAATGAGTTAGAATTTGATGTTAATTGTGACTGGATTGCTTTACAAAAAATGTTAGACGAATCTGAAAAAAGCAATGAATATATATCATACAAGAATGAAAAATGGATAAAAGAAAAGTATTGTATTCCAATTCAAAAAATAAAAGCCAAAATAGAAGAATTGGACATAGCAATATCAGAATGTATATATTTAGACGAGGATGACGAAAAATACAAAAAAGCAGTTGAAAAAGACAAGTTATGCTTATTGAATCAAAAAAGAGCTTTACAAGAACTACTAGAAGGGAAGAATAAGCAATGAAAGTAAAAGATATAATAGAGCAATTACAAAAATATGATTTAGAACAAGAAGTTATAATAAGGTTTGCTTTAGATAATGAAGATGAGATAGGTTATGTATTAAAACCTTTTCATACGGGTTTATACTTTAAAGATGAATGTGCAATATATGCAGAATATACAGCAACAAAAGAAGATTGCGAATTTATAGGACAAGTTGATTTAAAAGAGGCATACAAGAAAATGAAGGAGAGCTAGCCTATGACAAAAGAACAAGCACAAAAAGTATTAGATGAGCTTCAAGGTGTAAGACCAGAAGCATTAAATGGAGAAGCTAAAAGATTATTTGAAGCAATAATAAAGATTGCAGATATTAAAGATAAACTGTTTGAAGAAAATAAAGAATTAAAAAATAAAATAAATCAACTAGAAAATATGAATGAATTTCAAAGTAAAGATATAGAAAAGGCAGTAGATTATACGTTTGAATTGAATAAAGAAATAGAAATAAAAGACCAAATAATAGATTTAATGTCAGAAATGCTAAATAATCATGATATAGACGAAGATATTTGCAAGCAAATGGGTCAAAAAGAAAATTGCAATGAATTTACAGATAAAGAAAACTGTAAAAATTGTATTAAACAATACTTTGAAAATAAGTTAAAAAAATAAAAAAGTTAGGAGGTACAAATGAATAAACTTGAAATGGTTATGATAAATGGAGATACAGTAGTAAAAAAGCAGTTTGAGATATTAGATAAAGATGGAGTTATAAGTTTTAATTTAGGAAAATTAACGTTAGCAGTTAAAAAAGAAGATATTAGAAAATTAATGTGAGGAGGTACAAAAGATGCAATACATAAAAGAAGATGTTGAAAGGATGTTAAAGGATCACTTAAAAAATCAAGCAAAACTGACGGAAATACAATTAAAAAAAGAAGAATACGAAAAAAGATTGGAATATGCTGGAACGGTATATGAGGAAACAGAAAACGAAATTATAGAAAATATGCAGTTAGCTGGACAAGCTTATGATAGCATACATAGTAATACAAACAAAGTATCAGATAAAGTGCTAAATACGGCAATGAATTACCATAAAGAAGAAAGACACATAAACAAAGAAGATAGGCAATTTTTACAAACCAAATTAGAAGAACTAACCAAATTGAAAGACGAGTTAGACAAAAAAATAGTAAGAGTTGAAAATATGATTAATCAACTATCAGCAGAAGAAAAGTTTGTTATAAAGATATATTATATGGAAAAATCTAAATGGGATTATGTATCACAACAATACTGCATGGAGTTCCAAAAACCAAAATCTATAAATCAATTATTAAATATAAGGGACACGGCAATAAAAAGTATGCTTGATGTACTAAATATAGGTGAATAATGAAAAATTGTGATAAAATTGTGATGAAATTTGGATGAAATTTGGTTTTGAAAGAGTTATAATTATAATAGAGAAAAAAAGATATAAACTTTTGCGGAGCTGAACATTTAATGTTTGGCTCTATTTTTCTATTAACGATACCTAGTAAAATGACAACTTAATTCAAAAAGTTTGGAGCTTTCCTGCTAAGAAATGCGTACCTAATAAGGTATATGGTGCAAGTCCATAGGTTGTCGCCAGGTTCTAGGTAGCCCCTAGATATGTGGAGTACAAAGTGGGGAAACCTTCGTTGAAAATAAAATTAAAATCCCCTACATGGCAGAGTAATTCAAACGGCTTTGAACACTGTCTTGAAAACAGTTGGAGCAGTAAAATGCTTGGGGCTCGACACCTCACTCTGTCGCCAAGTAAAATAGTATGTAATGATATAAAAAAGCAATGGGAGCAAAAGGTTGAGATATTAATTCCGACACAGGGAAGAGAAATATCAGAACTTCCAAGAGATTCGGCTCGTAAGCTAAAGGTTATAGGCTGTGTTGATACCAGAAATCCAAACGATACGAGGTAGCGCCTTGTATAATCCTATATCATTACATAGTGTTTTATACAAAGGAAGTGTTGTATATGAGAGGTAGTATAATAGCAAACTACATAGACAGTGAATATAGAAGAAGAAAATTTTATGAGAACAAGAAGAGACAACAGTGTATTGTAGATGAGAAAAGACAATGCGACAAATGTAAATATTTAAATATATGTGAGGATAAAGATGAAATTTAAAATAAATAATACGGAATGGTTAATAGAACAAGTAGATGAAGCCACAATTAATAACGAAATGAAAAGTGATGGAACATTAGGAGTAACAATATATAGAACTCAAACAATAATGCTACTAAAAGATCAAGCTAATATAATAAAGACATTGAAACACGAACTAACACATGTTTGGCTATATGAATACGGACATAATCAAAACGACGATAAAACATTCAGCTATGAAGATGTATGCGAAGTAGTTGCAAGTAGTAATGATTTTATAAATGAAATAATAAAAGAATATGTACGGAGAACATAAATGAAGAATGACGATTTAATAATTTATAAGAAAGATAGTAGAGAAATTATAGCTATAATTCCAAAAACATATCTATTTAGCTGAATAGAAAAATAAGATACAGACAAAAGAGGTGATTCAATTGACAAATGCACAGAAAAGATTTTGCGATGAGTATTTAATAGACCTTAATGCAACAAGAGCATATAAGGTTGCTTATTCAAGGTGTAAAAAAGATGAAACAGCTAATGCAGCATCGAGTAGAATGTTAAGAAATGTTAAGGTACAAGAATACATATCTGAAAAGCAACAAGAAATAGAAGAACGTACGGAAGTAACACAAGATATGGTAATAAAAGAGTTAGCAGCAATAGCTTTTTCAAAGGCAAGTGATTATGCAAAATTGAAGAAAATGAAAAGAAATGTACCAGTATTTGACGGAGAAGATATAGTTGATTATAAGGAAGAAGAATATACTGGAATAGAGTTTACGCCTACAGATGAATTGTCAGAAGAACAGAAAAAAGCATTAGCTGGAATAAAAGAAGGCAAGTTTGGTATACAAGTTGATTCATGTGACAAAGTTAAAGCTCTTGAATTGCTAGGAAAACATTTAGGAATGTTTAAGGAAAAAGTAACAATTGATGGCAATGTTAATACAAATAATCCATTTTCAGGGATGTCAATAGAAGAACTGAGAAAGATATTGAATGAATAATAACTTAAAAGAAGAATTAAAAAAGCAAGCACGTTTGGAACTAGCCAGACGTGATTTTTTTGAATATTGTAAATTAACTGCATTTGATTTTTACAAAGAAGAACGTAACTTTTTAAAAGATTTATGCTATCAATTACAAGATTTTTACAAGAGCGATGAAAAAGTATGTGTAATAAATATGCCACCAAGACATGGAAAGTCAAGAACTGCAGGAAAATTAGTAGAATGGATATTAGGAACAAATCCAAATGAAAAAATAATGACAGGATCATACAATGAGGATTTATCGAGTTCATTTGCAAAATCAGTAAGAGACACAATAGCTTCTGAAAAAACAGAAGGTGTAATTGTATATAATGATATATTTCCTAATACCAAGATTAAAGATGGCGAAGCTACACAAAAAAAGTGGGCATTAGCTGGAAGTAAGGTGTCAAATTATTTAGCAACGTCGCCAACAGGTACTGCAACAGGGTTTGGATGTACAATAATGATAATAGATGACCTCATAAAAAATGCTAAAGAAGCCTATAATGAAAATACATTAAAAAATCATATAGACTGGTTTAATAATACAATGTTATCAAGAACTGAAAATGGATTTAAATTAATAATCATTATGACAAGATGGTCTAGCAATGATTTGGCTGGCTATATATTAGACAATTATCCTAATGTAAGACATATAAATTATAAAGCAGTACAAGATGATGGTTCAATGTTGTGTAAAGATATATTAAGTAAAGAAGACTACGAGTTCAAAACAAAAAACATGAATAAAGACATTGTTTATGCTAACTACCAACAAGAGCCAATCGATGTGAAAAATAGATTATATACAGTATTTAAAACTTATGATAAGTTACCACCAGCACACTATATTATGAATTACACAGATACAGCAGATGAGGGCGACGATTACTTATGCTCAATAGACTATCAAATGTATAACAGTGAATATTATATCTTGGATGTTATTTATACACAAGAGCCAATGGAAGTGACAGAACCAGCAGTAGCAGAAATGATGACCAAAGATAATGTAGGAAATGCGAATATAGAAAGTAATAATGGTGGTAGAGGGTTTGCAAGGAATGTGCAAAAAGAGTTAAAGGAGTTAAAGAATACTCACACAAAAGTAAATTGGTTTCATCAAAGCGAAAATAAAATTGCAAGAATATTAAGTAATTCGACAGGAGTAATGAATAACATTTATTTTCCAATTAATTGGGAGGATAGATGGCCAGAATTTGCCAAACATTTAAAACATTATGTAAGAACAGGAAAAAATGAACATGATGATGCTGAAGATTGCTTAACGGGAGTGTATGAACATCCAAGACCAAATACAATACAATTCGGATATGTAAAGCCGGTATAGGAGGAAAACAATGATACAATGGAATCCAGAAACATTAGAAAATGAAAATAGTGTAGCACAAATATTAATGTTAGCAGACAAAGAATGGAATGCAAGAAAACAATTATATGAAAGAATAAGAAGAAAGACAGATAATTCTGAGCTAGTAAGTATAAATGATGAAAAAATAAAAGTAGCATTTGAAAATTATATAAATTCAATGGTAACTGGGTATTTTGCAGGAAAAGCACCAGTATATGATGTTGAAAAAATATCAGATCCAACAAAATTAAATATAATAAAGAAGTTACTTAATAAAATATTTAATACAGATGCAAACAAAGATGAAGAATTAAAAGTATTAATAGATTATATAAGCAAATATAATGATGATTCAACAGAGTTTTTTGATTTAGCATTTGAATATTTTGGGATGAGAGGGTGCTATGAAGTATTATACGAGAATGAAGAAAACGAAATAGTATATACTAAACAAAGTGCATTAAATACAATAGGAATATTTGATTATTCAACACCAGTAAAACAAATAGGCCAATTAAGAAAATGGACTGAAAGAGATAAAAATGGTGCAGATATAACAATAGTAGAATTAACAACAATAAATGGTAAAAGATACTATTCACCAACACCAAATGATTATGCAAAATTACAAGAAGATAAACAAAAATTTGAGAAAAGTAAATGGAACATGCTTCCTTGCATAGCAATAGAAAATGAAATGGGACTATCAAGCTTTGAATTGGTAGTCTCTTTAATTTGTGCTTATGAAAGAGTAATACAAAATAGTAGAAATACATTTCAATATAATGATGATGCAAAATTAAAAATAACAGGTTTTACGCCACAAAATGAACTAATGACAACAAAATTAGACGCAAAAGGGAATCCAGAATTAGATGAAAATGGACAACCAAAGCAGGTAGTTAATAAAGCAAGAGAAGAGGAAGACAAAGCTTTATTAAAAATGCAAGTATTCTATACTCCAGATAATACAGGAGATATTGCTTGGGTTGAAAAAAGTGTACAAGATACAGCACTGGAAAATCATAAGAAGACATTAATAGATTTAATAGCAATGATAAGTGGAGTACCAAATATAACAGATTTAGGATTTACAAATGCAGATAATGCTAGTGCATTAGATAGAAAATTCTTTACATTAGAGCAGATGATAACAGATGCTGATAAACACTTTAAACAAGCAATATTAAGAAGATGGGAAACAATCATAGACAGAATTAATAAAAGAAAACACAAATCCTATGATTTTAGAAGCATAAAAATAGAATTACAGAGAAATCTACCAACAGATAAGGATACAGAAACCACAAGAGCATTAAAATTAAGAGGATTGTTAAGCGATGCAAGTATAATTGATATGTTACCAGATGATTTAGATAGCAATTCAGAATTAGAAAAAGTAGATAAACAAAATGAAGAAAATATTCAAAAGAATTTACAACAAATGCAAATGATGGGACAAGCAGGAGTAGAGCAAGATAATAAAGAAAATAATAAAGATAACAAAGTAACAGATTTAACAGACACACAAAAAGCACAAAAACTAACAGCAGATAATAAGAAAGAACAAACTAAAGTAGTTAATAAACAAATCAATAAAGAAGAATAGAGGTGTTTTATATGTGGGAGCAACATGACAAATATGTAAAACAATTAAAACAACTATACAATAAAACATCAAGACAAACACAAAACAGATTACAAGAATTATTTGACACGTTTAATTTTACATCAGAGAATATCTATAATATTGCTGATAATAAGACTAAAAAAAGAATAAATACATATATAGAACAATGGAAAGAACAAGGCTTATTAAAGAATAATAGCTATTTTACTGTATTAGCAAACAATATTTATAAAAGAACAAGAGTAAATAATAGTGAAATATTAGAATTACTAATTTATAGTGCATATATAGAAGAACAAAATAAACTTGAAGAACAAGAAAAACAAATAATGTATGAAGATGCAAATTATTACTATGAACAAGGCCAACAAGAAGTAAATAAAAAGAAAAAGCCATCAATATTAGCGATGGCTTTATTTCTTGCATTATTAGACCAACCAAATTATAGTGGCTTTAATTGGAAACAGTATATTGAAGCAACAATACAATATAATGCACAACAAATATATAAACAAGCAATTTTAAATATGCAACAACAAAAAGGCCTAGAAATTGATTCTAATGAGTTTCAAACAATAATACAAAGACAAAACAATCAAAAGATCAATATAAATAATGATAAGATATCAGGTGCAGCAGATTTGCAAATGATAGGACTAAATAATTTAGCCAAAGTTGAGGGAATAAAAGAAGTAACGGAAGATAATTCAAAAGTTAGATTTGTCGCAGTAGAGGACGAGTCAACAACGAAAATGTGCCAAAGCTTAGATGAACAAATATTTAATATAAAAGGTTATAATGAATTTACAAGATATTATGGAAATACTGCAAAAGAATTAGAACTAAAAAAATTCAAAATTTATGGGTTAGTCTTACGGTATAAATATGCCTCCCATAATGCGGGCATTATCATCATTGCAGAAGTACATTAGTATATCAAAACAATATGCCTAGAGAAGAATTAAACAGAAAATTAAATATGGAGTATCAAGATGTAACAACTAGGGTTTTAAAACGAAACAAAAAGCATTACAAAGTAGTAGAACAACAATATTATATTGATGAAAACGGCAATAAATATGCCGTTGATGGCAAAAGTGTACTAATGAAACATACAGAAAAAGAAAAAGAAGTCGCTAAAATATTAGGAGAAATATATGGAGGAAAAGTTAGGCTAATACCAGTTGTATTAAATCCACAAAATATAAAAACACCAGATTATATGATAGGAAATATAAAAATTGATTTAAAAGAACCAACAGGAAAATCTCGAACTACAATCTATGATTTATTCAAACACAAAAGTGGACAAGCTGATAACTTTGTAATAGATATACATAAGTCAGGATTAGATAGGACTGAAAGCATAGAACAAGCACAGCAATTATTTTATTCTAAACATAGAAGCTGGATAAATACTGTAATATTAATGGAAAACAACGAAATATTTAAAATATTAAAAAGAAGATAAAAAAAGAAGGTGGTGCAACCCAAAAGGGGGTCACATACCTTCAACAATAATATTATTAACTTAATTATACTATAAATTAGGTTAATAATCAATAGTTTATGCAAAAAATATAAATTATGCACTTACTTTTAAAATAGGTGCTTTTATTATGGAAAGAAGGTGAAAATATGCAAAAACAATTAACACCAATAGGCAAAGAGAATGTCAAAAACTCTATTATAGCAATAGGCCAAGAACTAATAAGAAGAGCAGACGATATAACAAATGATTTAAAATTTGTTGCAAATATTGAGATTAATGCAAAATTAACACCAGATGAATTTACTAACTTTGATGTAAAGAAAAATTATATAGCAAGTTATGAAGAAAAGGAGGAAAAATAATATGTGGTTATTAGTTTTAATATTAAGTATTAAATTACAAATGCCAACTTGGTATTGGATTATATTTACGGTAATTACAATATTTAGCCCAGCTATGTGGGTATTAAAATATAATTATGCAGAAGGATATATGAAAGCAAAGAATAAAGATAATAAATAAGTTATTAATATTTTAAAATTATAAATCAAGAGCTACGTCTAGCTCTTATTTTTATGCCTTTTTTACTGGTTGCAGGCTATAAAGAACAACAGAATATAAATCGCAATGGCTGGGGCTTAGGCAATGGCTGGGGCAAAAGGAGTAAAGAATGGAAGGACAAGATAATAATACAAACAATGTTAATACTGGGGCAAATAATGAACCAGCGGGAGCAAATAATCAGAATGCAGGAATAAATAATAATCCTGTAACGTTTGATGATTTCTTAAAGGATGGAAAAAATCAAGCAGAATTTGACAGAAGAGTTCAAAAGGCTATTCAAACAGCACAGGAAGGTTGGAAAGCTAAAAATGATGCTGAAAAATCAGAAGCAGAAAGACTAGCACAAATGAACGAAACTGAAAAATTACAATATCAATTGCAAAAACAACAAAAAGATTATGAGGCAATGCAAAAAAAATTAAATGCTAGAGATTTAAAAGATGAGGCTTTGAAAATAGCAACAACACAAGACACAGCATTTGACCCAGAGTTCTTAAATCTTTTTGATTATGAAAGTATGACAGCAGAGCAATTGCAAGAAAAAACAAAACTTATAAAGTCAATTCAAGACAGAATTGTAGAAAAAGCAGTAAATGAGTGGTCAAAAGAAAAGCCACCATATAACCCAAACCCATCTAGCAACAAACCAAGTGCTGATGAAGCAATAAGAAGGGCAATGGGATTAAAATAAGAAAGGAAGAATAGACAATGAATAATATTGAAATATCAACAATTTATTTACCTAAATTAGACGAGGTATATAAAAACGAAGCAAAAACATCTATATTAGATGGAGATGAAACAACAGTACAAAAAGGATTAAATGGAGAAATAAAAGTAGCTAAACTAGACATGGATGGTTTAGGAGATTTCTCTAGAAATGATGGATACACAAAAGGTTCAACAAAATTTGTATGGGAGACAGTAAAATATGACAAAGAAAGAAGCCAAGACTTAAGAATTGATAGACTAGACAACCAAGAAGCATTAGGATTACCTTTTGCAAGATTATCTGGAGAATTTGTAAGAACAAAAGTAGTTCCAGAAACTGACGCTGCAAGAATTGCAAAAATAGCAGGAGTAGCAGGAATTTCAACAAAGAAAGAAACTATTTCTGATGGTGCGGGAGTTGTAACAGCATTAAGAGAATGCATAAATAAAATGGATGAAGATGAAGTTTCAACAGAAAACAGAATCTTATTCATAACACCAACATTAAAAGGAATGATAGATGATTTAGACACAACTAAATCTAAAAAAGTATTAGAAAGATTTGCTACAATAATTGAAGTTCCACAAACAAGAATGTATACAGCAGTAACATTAAATGATGGAAAACAAAATTATGGATACCAAAAAGCAAAAGATTCATATATTAAGTCAACAGATACAGCTGTAGTATCAGGAAAGACATATTACACAGAAAGTTCTGGAACATATTCAAAAGTAAGTTCTCCATCAGGAAATCCTTCAACATCAGATTACTATGAATTAATAGAAGGTGGAAAAGATATAAACTTCTTATGTGTTGAAAAGTCTGCTGCAGTAACAGCTATGGATCAATACATAAAATACTTTACACCAGATGAAGACCAAAATGGAGATGACAACGTATTTAAATATAGAAACAACAACTTATATGGACATGTATATGAAAACAAATTAGCTGGTGTATATTGTTCATATGAAGGATAGGAGGTAAACAAATGTCTACATTTATAGGGCTAAAAATAAATAAAGTAGAAAAAGAAGCTAAACCAAAAGCTGAAAAGGGAAAAGAAAAAGAAGCTAAACCAAAAGCTGAAAAGGGAAAAGAAAAAGAAGCTGAACCGAAAGCTGAAAAAGAATAATTAGGGAGGCAATAGAAATGGCAGAAACCAGTAATATAAATAAAATAATAGCCGATTTAGGAGCTAATTATAAAGACGACCAAGAAGTTCTAAGCGAAATATTAGAGGGAGTAACTTCTATTGCCTCTGATATTTCTAATAGACAAAAAAATGATGAGAAGTTATTTCCATATATTAAGAAAGCAGTAAAAGCAATATATCTTTCAAGAGGAGCAGAAGGCTTAACAAGTCGTGGAGAAGGTTCTATATCAAGTTCATATGAAGATATTATAGAAAAATTAAGAAATGACATTATAAAATCTGGATTAAGGAGGATTAAGTAATGCTATTACGAGATTTAACAAAAGTATATATATCAGAATATGAAGAAATAGAAGACCACGGAGAAACGGAAAAGGTATGGAAATTTAAACCAATGAGCAAAAAAAAGCCATATGCATATTTGAACATGCAACAAGATGTCAATGAACTTGACAGAAAATCAACAGGTGAAGTGGATTATAGTACATATAAAGGTCGTACGACTAAAAATTATGATATACAAAAAGGCAATGGAATATCATTTGAAGATATCTCAAAATTAGAGAAGTTTAAACCTCAATATAAAGTAACTGACAAAAATAAAATTGGAAGTACTTATGTATATATATGTGAGAAGGTGCAAGAATGATAAGCTGTAACATTAAAGTAAAACATAATTTCAAAAATATAAATGCTATAATGCAGAAACTACCACAAACTGCAAAAATAATAACAGAAGATGTATTAAAGAACATTAGAGGTTATGCTATAAGATTGGAAAAAGGAAACAACGAAGAAGGCATATTAGTAGAAATGATTGATATGTCTACAAAAGAAGTGAAGGGGCGTGTATATACAGACAAAGATAAGTTCCCTTGGGCTATGTTTGAACATTTCGGTACAGGAGATTTTAGAGAACTACCTCCAGTAGGAACTACAAAACATTTCTTGGAAACAGGAGGAAGTCAGTGGTTTATTCCAGTAAGTAAAGTTGAAAAAGCATTGCCATATCCGATTGTAAATATTCAAGGTATGGATTTTTATATTGCTCATGGAACTAAAGCAAACCACTTTATGGGAGATGCTGAATTTGAAAGTAGAAATGAAAATACAGAAATAGTCAAGAAAAAAATAGATGAAATGTTGAAGGAGGTATGCAAATAATGAAAGATTTAAGTATAAAGGACTTTAGCGATTTAGTATATGAAAAGCTAGAAAATTTGTATAAGAATAAACCGATTTTAAGTAATCCAAATACAGAAAGTAAATTTCCTATATTGGAATTGCATACACCTTTGAAATCAGTAAATCTAACAGAAAACGCATTTCCTATTCGTTCTACATTTCAAATATCAATCACTTGTTGGAATGAAAAACAAAGACAAGCAATGCAAATGACAGATGAAGTTAGTACAAGACTTCAAGAATTAAATTTTATAAGGACTAATACCAGTCCTGCAGTATATGACCAGATACTGCAAAAATACGGTATAACAATAACTTTTGAAGTTCGTTATAATTCTATAACGAGTTCTTTTAATTTTATAAGATAATAAGGAGGAATAAAAAATGCCAGAACCAAAAGCAAGTACATTAACAAAACTATTTCATGCTGATACATTAACAGACTTAAAAGATTCAACTAAAAGAAAACAAGTAGCTTTCGTACAAAGCATTCCAGAATTTTTAAAAGCACCAGAGGGAATAACATATAGTGCTTTAGATATTCCTGATGAAAGACAAACAGAAGGAAGACAAAAAGCAGAAAATCTAGAAATAGAAATATTGTTTAAAGAAGACCAATATGATGAATTAAAAGCAGTTCAAACTGCTAAGACAAATGGATATTGGGCAATTCAATTACCGGAAGAAACAGCTACAGAAAGTGGAAAACCACTAACATGGTATTTTACAGGTACATGTTATATAGGAATGAGTGAAATTGCTATAGATGATATGTTAAAATCAAAATTAACAATCTATAGAAGTTCAGAAATAACAGAAAGCAAAGGATTTCCCACAGCCTAGTTCTGCAAAATTGAGTGCTAGGAGCAGAACCATAAAGAGAACTAGCACAACAGAAAAAAATACTGAGAAGGCAGAATAAGCCTTCTCTCTTTTGCAAAGGAGAGAAAATATGATAATAGAAACCAAAAATAAAATAATTAATTTAGTAATAAAAACAAGAAAAATAGTAGAAATAGCTAACCTACTAAAAAATAAAAATTTTGAAGAAGCTTTTACAAAAGCTTATGCTATATGCGATATAGAAGCTTTGGCTAAAATTATATTAAAATTAGCAGAAACAGAAGATGAGAAAAGTGCATTTAATTCAATAGATGAAGTATATGATTTTATAGACGATTGCAGAAAAGAAGGAATAGTTGTAAATGATTTATATTTAAAGATTGCGGAGGCTTTGAACGAAGAGGGTTTTTTCAAAAAGAAAATGACCAAGAAAGAACTAAAAGAGTTGATATCAAATCCTTTATCAACAATGAATATGAACGAATTAGTTCAAAAATCGGCAGAGAACGCAATGAGCAAAATAGCAGAGGAACAATTCCAAGGTTTCAGGGGCTAAATGATATAATTTTAAGAATAAAAAATACAAATAATTTAATTGAATTGATTTATGCAACAGAGTCTTTGGCATATTATTTTAACATGAAACCGTTTGAATTTTGGAATAGTAGATATTCAGAAATCAATATTTATTGCCAAACTCATTTGGCTAAAAATGCTGACGATTTAAAACGTGAGATTAATTTACAGGAAGCGGTAACAAATAAATTAATAAGAGCAGATAGCTTATCGAGAAATCCAAAAATAATCCCTATTCGAGATAATTATAAAAATTTATTTCAAGATGAAGAAAAAGAATACATTCAGTCACCAGAAGAAATAACAAAAAAGATGAGACTTCTTATGATAAAAGAAAAAAAATAATTTTTTCGACAAGTTTCGACAAAAATACATGAATAAAAGTGCTATACTTCTTTATATAATATAATAAAAGGAGATATAGAAGATGGAAGATATACAAATAAAAACTAAATTCTGCAAATTTTGTGGTGAAAAGATTCCAGAAGATGCGGTTATGTGTACTCACTGTGGAAGACAAGTTGAACAATTAAAAGGAGAACAACCTCAGGTTGTAATAAATAATGCAAACACTAACACCAATATGAATAAGAATATTGGAGCAGTATCTGGTAGACCAAAAAATAAATGGGTGGCAATAATACTTTGTGCATTTTTAGGATTTCTAGGTGCACACAAGTTCTATGAAGGCAAAACAGGAATGGGAATATTATATCTATTTACTTGTGGATTATTTGGAGTAGGAATAATAATAGATTTTATAGCATTGTTATTTAAACCAAATCCTTATTATATATAAGAAATAAATAATAAAAACACTTGCAAATGCAGGTGTTTTTCATTTAGCATCAGATTAAATCTGGTGCTTTTATTATGCTTAAAAAGAAAGAGGGTGAAAGTGTGACAGTAGAGGAAATTGAGATAATTGTAACAGCACAAGTAGAAGAGGCTTTAAAAAAGTTTCAAAAGTTTTTACCAACTATAAAGCAAACAATAAGGCAAGCACAAGAGGCTTTTTCAAAAGTAGATACTAGAGCAATGACAAGTAAGTTACATCAAGCAGTTAATTTTATGAAAAAGAAAATGCAAAATTTAAAGAAAAGTTCAGAAAACAATGAAATAGCAATAAAAGTAAATAATAAAGATGCACAAAAACAAATATCTCAAGTGCAAAAACAAATAGATAGTTTGCAAGAAAAAATAAATGCTCGACAAATGAAATTAAACGTAATAAATCCTCAGATTGATAAAATTGTGGATGATACTAGAAAAAGTGTAACACCAGAAGGAATAAACCCTAATGATAAAGCAATGGATACAACAGTGAATAATGCATTAGGAAACAATAAAGATTTTACAGTGTTAAATAATCAAGCACAAAAATTATATACTGAAATAGAAATGTATAATAAACAACTTAGTGAAGCAAAAAACAAAATGACACAATTAAAACAAGAAATAAATCAAACAGCAATTAGTCAAGGAAAATTGACTAGTTTTTTTAGTGGATTCAAACAAAAAATAGACCAAGTAAAGCCAAGCATATCAAAGATGAAAGACAGTTTTAAAGGTCTACCTAAAATCACTCAAAATATAACTAATAATATAAAAGGAATGGGAACAGGTTTAAAAAACGGATTAGGACATGTTTTAAAATATGCAATGGCATTATTTTCATTAAGAGGAATTTATTCAATATTAAGTGGGTGTGCAAATGCATGGCTATCTAGCCAAAATGCAGGAGCAAAGCAATTAAGTGAAAACATAAATTATATGAAGTATGCTATGGGTAGTGTACTAGCACCAGTAATTCAATTTGTTACTAATCTAGTATATCAATTAATGAAAGCTATTCAAAGCGTTGCTTATGCTTTGACTGGAGTTAATATTTTTGCGAAGGCAAGTGCAAGTTCATACGCTAGTATGGCTGGAAGTGCAAAAAAAGCGAAACAGGAAACAAAAGCGTTAGCAGGTGTCCATAGTGAAATAAATAATATTTCGGACAAAGATAATTCGGATGGTGGAAGTGGAGGGACAACAGCTCCTAGTTTTGATTTATCAAAAATGGATAATCAAATGATGGGATGGGTTGATAAGATAAAGAAGAAGCTCTTACTATTATTTAAACCTATACAAAAATCATGGAGTCAATATGGTAAACCATTACTGAAAAGTATGGAATATGCATTTAACAGCAATATAACACTAATAAAAACAATGGGAAAAAGTTTTAAAGAAGTATGGCTAAACGGAACGGGCGAAAAAACTTTAGGTATATATTTTCAGGCGTTGACATCCATATTTAATATTATAGGAAATATAAATACTGCGTTTGCAAATGCATGGCAAAACAATGGTGGGACTGAAACAATACAACAATTGTGGAATGGGTTTAATAATTTACTTTTAATAGTTCAAGATTTTTATAGAACAATAGAAGAGTGGACTTCAAGCGAAAATTTTCAAGAGTTTGCAAATTCAATAATTGGAATATGTGAAACACTATCAGGATGGTTTGAATTAGTAACACAAAAATTAAAGGAAATATGGGACAATGGAGGAAGGGAAACTTTTTCTAAATTATTAGGATGCATTTCTAAATTAGTTACGGCCATAAGTTCGATAATATCTTTTTTATCCCCGGTAATAGAATTTGTATTAAATATAGTTGCCCCAGCAGTAACAGAAATAATTAAAGTTATTGGCTATGTGATAGATGCACTATCTGGTTTATTAGATTTTATAATAGGAGTATTTACTGGCGATTGGGAAAGAGCATGGAATGGAATTAAAGAATTTTTTATAGGTATATGGAATGCTTTAAAAACTGCAGTAGCAACAATACTTAATATTATTAAAGATAGTATAGTGTCCGTATTAAATGTAATAAAAAATATCTGGAATACCGTATGGAGCTGGATAAAACAGTTAGCAAATACAATATGGAATGGAATAAAGACAATAATATCAAATGCAATAAATGGAATAAAAAATACTATTTCAAACGTACTTAATGGAATAAAAAATATCTGGAATAATGTATGGAATGGGTTAAAAACTACAGTAACCAATATATTTAATGGAATATGGAACACAATAAAAAGAATTATAAACTCTATTTTAGGTGGAATCGAGGGTATGGCAAATGGCGTTGTAAAAGGAATAAATAAGGTAATATCAGTAATGAATAATTTAAGCTTCGACATTCCAGATTGGGTTCCAGGAATGGGCGGAAAAAAATTTGGATTTAACATCGGCTATATGAGCGAAGTATCATTACCAAGATTAGCAAAGGGAAATGTCGCTTATGAAAAAACACTAGCAATTTTCGGAGAATATGCAGGAGCAAGCAATAACCCAGAAATAACAGCCCCACAAAATATAATGAGAGAAACGTTTGAAGATGTTTTATCAAATTATAATAACGAAAATAGCGATAGGCCTATAAATCTTACAGTAAACGTAGGAAGTACAAAACTAGGACAAATATTATTAGACAATTTAAGAGATATGAAAAGACAATCAGGGAAAGACATAGAAGCATTAGTAGGAGGATAAAATTATGTTATGGAAAGAACATGGAGATACGGGAAATTTACCAACACCGTCAACATATAGCGCAGACATAGAAGATACAGACAAAGACAGTTATTCTTCTATTGTTGATGGTTCTTTAATAGATAATCCCATAGCTGTAGGAATGTTAAAGCTTTCTATGTCATGGGATTTTAACACAGAAGAAGAAGCAGAACAACTTATACAAAAGACATATAAAAACCCATTTATATTGGATGTTAAAGTTCCAGTAGTAAATGGAGGTTTTTTAAAAAATGCAAAATTTAGGGTATCAAAAAGAAAAGTCGAAATGATAAGTACAGAAAAAGAAACGAGTACTTCCAAAACAAAATGGAAGTGCTCTTTTAATTTAATGCAAAAAGAATTAACAGAAGCACAAAAAACAGCAGTAGAGGGGGCAAATAGTTAATGTATAGTACAAGTAATAACTATAAGTCTAAAGTATACAATGTAACTCATTTATTAAAAGTATACATAAATGACACGGAGATAGATTCTAAATATATATTAGACTGTAAACCCTCGAAAAAAGCTTTCTCAAGTGATGAGTTTGCATTGGGCTGTATAGAAGCACAAAGCATAGAATTAAAATTATATAAATCAGTAATACCTGCAACTATAAACAAAGTAGAAATCAAGAGTGGAATAACAGGCGAAATAATACCTGTTGGAGTATTTAATGTGGATGATATAAGCAAAGAAGACGATTACACAGTAACATTGAAATTACGTGATAATATGATTAAATTTGAATTTAATTATAATGGAAAAACACCAATAGATAGCAATAATGGAAAAGCAAAAATAATACAGGTACTACAAGACTTATGTACAAAAGCAGGAGTAGAACTTCGGTTCTACTTCTTTTTTAAACATGAATAAGGAAATAGCAGTGTACGACAATACAGTATCAGCAAGAACTTATTTAAGTTATATAGCAGAACAAGCTGGTGGAATAGCAGTAATAGGTAGAGATGGAAAACTATATATAAAAACAATCGGAGAAAGTTCAGTTACACTTCCATTAAAGTTATTTAAGACTTTTAAATGGGGAGAAAAATTTAAAATAACGCGTGTAAGGTATGATGATGGAATACAACTATTTGAAAAAGGAGATACAACAGGCAATACAGTTTATATCAGCCAAGACAATATGTACATAGTTGATCAAGACCAAATCAATAATATTTATAACGCATTAAAAGGACTAGAATTTTACAGTTTTGAGGGCGAAAGCATAATAGACCCAGCACTAGATACAGGAGATATCGTTGTTATAGATGGTAAAAATGTAATATACCAGGGTTCAATGCAGTTCTCGGGACGTTGGATTGCAAATATTGAAAGCAAAATACAATGTAAAGCAAAAGAGGAAACAACTACTAGAACACCATCACAAAGAACTATAAACAGAAGAGTGGAGTCAAATATTAATCAGATAGATGGAAAAATAACTCAACTAACCGAAGAAACCACAGAGAACACACAAAAGCTAACCAAAGTAGAGCAAGACGTAAATGGAATAACCAGTAAAGTATCATCAGTAGAGCAATCAGTAGAAAACATAACAAAAATAGAAGGTACAGCAGAAGGAAAGAACATATATATAGATGATGCATCTGCGGAACCATTAATAGATATAATGCTAGAGGGCGAGAGCCAACAAACAACAAGGAGTGGAAAGAATCATTTTGATGCAAGTCAAATACCTTCTTCAACTAATATTGTAGTAAGCGATAACGGTAAAACAATAACAATGCCAATTGTAACAAGTGGAGTTGGTTATATATCTACAACAAAGAAATTAAGCGAATTATGTCCAAAGCTTAAGGTTGGAGATATAGCGACATTAAGGTTTAATAGAAATTTAGGTAATACATACAATAATTTTATTTACTTGAGTGGAATATCACTAATATGGGAAATGAATGCTTCAAAAAAAATAACGCAAGAAATGCTAGACAATTATGTAGATCTGTATGCAAACAGATATAACGATGGAGAAACAGGACAGTGCATATTAACGGATTTCAGTATAATGTTGTCTAGCGAAACAGATACATCTTGGGAACCATACGGTGCAAGTCCATCTCCTGATTATCGAAGCCCAATAGAAAATATAGAGGGAAATATAGAGATAAAAGACGAGGGAAAAAATCTATATGCAGGAAATGGAATAACAATAAATGGCACATATTCTTCAAATACATCTGTTAATTTAGGCTCAAGATATTTAAGTGAGGGAACTTATACTATTAGTTTGGTTAATAGTTTACCAAACAATTGTTATATATATTTAGGTTCGCATGGTTCAATAGCACCGGCTATAAGGAACAAAGCAACTTTTACATTAACAGAAGAACAAAATGTTCCAATGCGACTAGTTGTTAAAGCTGGAACATATAGCAACTTTACTACGAAGATAATGATAGAAAAAGGCATGGTCGTAACAGACTACGAACCCCACCAACAACAAACAGAATACTTCCCATTATCAGAAGGACAAAAGCTATACAAAAACTCTTATTTGGTAGATGATGGAATACATCATAGTAGGAAACAAGTTGTGCTGGATGGGACAGAAACAGGTTGGTATACGCTAGCAAACCAAACTGGTACAAACACCTCATATTTCTGTATACCTAAAAGTGATATGAAAAAGGCGAGCACATTAATTTGTGATAAATTTATTAATCGAAACGTTTGGAATACTGATGAAGAAGGCATTCAAAGTATTATAGATAATTATATAAGATTAAGAATCAATACTAGCAGAGCAAGCACGGTTGCAGAGTTAAAAACTTGGCTATCAAACAACCCTATCAGAGTAGAATACGAGCTAGCCGAAGAAGAAATAGTACCTTATACAGAAGACCAAAAAGAAGCGTGGGAGAAATTAAGACATTTTACATTATTTAGAGGTATTAATAATATAACAAGTACAGCAAATGCGAAAATCACATATGTTAGAGATAATGGGTTAAGCGACACATACGAAACCAAACGAAACGTTAAAGAAAATTACTACACAAAAAGTGAAACAGACTCGCAAATAAGTCAAACAGCAGACTCTATCAAAGAGTCAGTCAAAGAAATAAACGAACAAACACAAGAAAAGCTTGCAACATTGGAGCTAGCCAATCAAAGTTTAGAATTTGCAACTAAAAGAGTAGGCGGAAACAATCTAATCAGAAATAGCGCGATGATAAATGATAATAATTTTTGGTTGGCACATGCTAAATATCCATACATAGAAAGTTCTATTCCTCCAGACCCAGTAGACGGAATGTATTGGTATTGCACTGAAAATAATGGTGCACATCAAGCAAATCAAATGTATCTCTACACTAACAATGAATGGCAAGAGAGTGCAATATCTAAGAAAGCATTACTAAGTACACAAAATTATATGGCAAATACTACATCTAATGAATATTGGGCTGACGGAACAAGTGCAAATGAGAGTACTTTAAGTGGCAGAGTTATAAAATTAAATGGAAAAGAAGATTATACTGTAAGTCACATTTATAACATTACAGAGCCCATAATATTAAATAAAAATGAAGACAAAACTGCAATATCATATTTTGTAAAAAATAATATTATACAAGGTAGTGTTGGTATTGGTTTAATGTTTTTAGATTTTACAGATTTAACAACAATAGAAAAACCATATTCAATATATGAACCTGGAATATTGTTAACTCCTGATGATTTGAAAGACTTAACTAAAATTGAGAGTATAATTAACATACCTAAAAAGAGTGATTTTATTCCTGTTGTAGTTAGCAATACTGCTCCAACGGATACAACTAAAACGTGGCTAGATGCCTCAATTTATTTGCCAAAAGTATATAATGCTGACACATCACAATGGGAACTATTAGACACAAGAATGTCTTTATATAATGAAGAAACTAGAGAAATATGGACTTATAGATATTTTTACGGATTTTATTATCAAACACCAGTAAACTACGATAGTTTAGAAATTAAGAGTTGCTATGTAGCCTTGACATATTATCCTGCATTTGCAGTGTATACAGGAAATGTAGAGCCTACGCCTCACAAAGGGCTATATTGGAATAATAAAACAACAAATTTAGTTAAAAGAGCAAAGTATAATAATACAAACTTTGTTGAATGGGAAACATTAGATATCCCTAGCAGTATGTTGCCAAGTGGTGCAAGTTTAGGTGTACCAATGTTTGATTACATAGTACCGATTAAAGGTTTCTTTGAAATAGCAGATTTAAAACTTGAGTATAATGCAATATGTACAAAATGGACTCAGTTCCCTGGAGAAGTGTATAGCAAAAACTACAAAATGGACGAAAAAGGATTTTGGATACAATCACAGCAAAATACGATGTATATTGACGAAGACGAAATTTTGGCGACATACAAAGGAATTAACATATTTCAAATTAATAAGGACTTAGCATATTTTTATAAAGTAAAAGCAAAAGAAAGTGTTCAAATAGGAGATTATTTTCTCAAAGAACAACAAATAAATAATAAAAATATGTTGCTGTTTTATTAGAAAGGAGAAAACATGGCAGTATCAAGTAGTATAACGATAACACAAAACTCACAAAACATATCCAATAATACAAGTAATATAACTGTTAAAGTTCAAGTTGTGACAAGTGGTAGTTCACACAATGATTTTAGTAAACCAGGAACTTGTAAAATAGATGGAACAGATTATTCTTTTACTCATAGTATACCACAAAACTCAACTACCACAATATTTGAGAAAACCTTAGATATTTCGCACGACAATGAGGGAAAGAAAACAGTTAATGCCAGTTTCTCTTATCAAACTGGCATATCTGCTGGAACAATATCTGGTTCAACATCAAAAGTGCTAACAACAATTCCTAGAACTTCCGAAGTAAGCTTAAGTAAAAAGAATTTCAATATTGGCGAAACTATAACAATATATACTAACCGAAAAAGTGCTAGTTTCACGCATACAGCAGTTATCAAATTCAATGGACAGACAGTTAGAACACAAACAGGAATAGATGCTTCATATAGTTGGAATACAAATGAATTATTTGCTAAAATTCCAAATCAAAATCAGGCTAATGGTACAGTGGAACTTACAACTTATAGTGGTGGTACTAGAATAGGAACAAGTACAGTTAATTTTACAGGCTATGTAGTAAATAGTGACCCAACGTTTAATAATTTTGATTGTGAGGACTCTAATTCAACTACGGTGACACTTACAGGTAATAATCAAAAATACATAAGAAAATATAGTAGTGCTAAAGTTACAATAACTAGTGCAAATAAAATGGTAGCTAAAAATAGTGCTACTGCAAAATATTATAATATCATTGTAGGAAATAAATCCGAAAAATTAGATTATTCTACATCTAACATTAATAAAGTAATAAATAACATGGATAGTAATACAGTGTCTGTATTTGCAACTGATAGTAGAGGAAATCAAACTAATAAAACAAAATCATTAGAAATTATAGATTATTCAGAAATAGTTATACAATCACTAAACATTGAGAGAAAAGAAGGAGTTGGAGAAAAACTTGTAATAACGCTTTCTGGCAAATACTCTAATACTAATTTTGGAGCTAAAACTAACAGTGTAAAGAGTGTTCAATTAAGACGAAAAGTAAAAAATGATAGCAATTATGGGGATTGGATTGATATTAAGTCTTTAATTACTATAAACGCTGAAAATGGAACCTTTTCTTGCAACTCCAAAGAGTTAACAAGTCAGACATTTATCTTAGGGACAGAGTATGACATAGAAATTAAGATAGCAGATGAACTAAGTTCAGACACAGAACCAGTATCTCTTAATAGCGGAAAAGTGCTACTTTCAGCACTAAAGAATAAAGGAATTAGTATTGGGGGAATTTATAATGAAAAATTAGGAGGACCATTACAACTAGACAACAAGGACGTTATAAATTGGATAAATGGTAAGCAGGATAAAGTCATTCAAAAAGTCTTATGGAGTGGGATTCAATATATGACAGCAGACCACACAATAACTTTATCCGAACCAATCTCTCAACAAACAAGTGGTATTGTACTAATTTTTAGTGCTTATGATGGCGGGGCTAAATCGTATAATTTTCATTGCTTTTTTGTTCCAAAACAATTTGTATCGTTATACAACGGTAAAGGTATGTATTTCTCTTTAGTAGACTTTAACCCTGCTAACGATGCAAGAAAATATTTGTACATAAAAGACACTACTATTCAAGGTAATGCGAACAATGGAGGCGTACATCATAATCTTAATAATTCAAAGTTTGTTTTAAGGGAAGTAATTGGAGTATAACTGCCATTTATGAGTAGGAGGTGAGAAGATGCAAGATAATATAATAATGTTATTTCTAGGTTTTATTACAACTATGATTCCGATTTTTACAGTGATTGTTAAACTGAACAATACAATAACAAAATTAAATGTTACAATTCAGGTTCTATCGGACCAAATGCATAAAGGCCAAGAAGATAGAAATAAGATACATAATCAGCTTAATAATCACGAAACAAGAATATCAATTTTGGAAAATGAAAGGAGGGAAAGATAAATGGATTTATCGGTATTAACACAATATTTAAGTATAGTAGTTGTTGGAATATGCCTTTGTGTAGGTTTTGTTATAAAAAATAGTCTTGATTTTATACCAAACAAGTACATACCATTAATCATGCTAATATTAGGTTTAGCAATTAATGTATTAATGAACCTAAATGGGATAAATGCAGAAGTAATACTAACGGGAATGTTTAGTGGACTAGCTTCTACAGGTCTATACGAAATGTTTAAAAATTTAATATACAAGGAGGGAAAATAATGAAAATAATAGAAAATAATTTTACCAAAAACTATCGTTTAAATAAGAAAAAAAGTAACAAGTTATTGAATAAAAAAAAAATATATTGTATAATAAGGCTGAAACGAAGGTGTATAAACATGAATGACATAAAAGTTGGTGACAAACTAGAAATTCACTGCTACAAACACAATGGTAAAATAGATCGAATAAGTGGTGAAGCATTAGTTTTAGACGTAGCAGAAGATTATTTAGTATGTGCAAATAACAAAGTAAAGATAACGGAAAGCGATGGTAAAACTCATAGGACAAAAGAAACAGCAATATTATTTTTTTATAAAAACGAATGGTTTAATATATTAGCTCAGTTAAAAAAGTTTGGATTATTCTATTACTGCAATATAGCCACTCCATATATAATAGATGATAACGTTATCAAATATATTGATTATGACTTGGATCTAAGAGTATTTCCAAATGGTAGTTTTAAAGTACTAGATAGAAATGAATACAAATATCATAAAAAACAGATGCATTATTCTAACAGATTAGATTTTATATTAAAGTATGAATTAGGTAGTCTAATAGAAAGAGTAAGAATAAAAAAAGATCCATTTAATAAAAAAGCTATTGAAAAGTACTATGAAAAGTATTTAGAATTATTAAAAAAAGAGGATAAAACAGAAGAAAATAATATTAATTAGTCATAAAAATAAAAAAAAGTAAGAAAAAGCAAAAAAACACTTTACAAAGTAAAAATAAAGTGATATGATACATAACGTTGAAACGAAAAAGGGTTTCAATGAAGTATCTTTGAAAATGATGTAAACTTTCTTAACGTTCAGTATATATTATATATGAGAAAGAATGTTAAGTTTTTATTTTTTCTTCATCAAAATTGCAAAAATGAAAAAAAATAAAAAAATTTTCAAAAAACACTTTACAAAGTAAAAATAAAGTGATATTATACATTACATGTGATGCAGAAAGAAGCGTTGCAAAATGTATCTTTGAAAAATAAAGTGGAAACATTTTAATGCTGTGGCATATAATAAAATAAAGATAGAAAGCATTGATTGATCACTTTTTATTTTGCTTAAAAAAAATTAAAAAAAGTGAAAAAAAGGTTGACAATGTCGAATATCTTTGGTATATTATTAATGCACTGCAAAAAAAGATGCAGATGAGAAAAAAGTTCTTTGAAAACTGAGCAAAATGTCAATTTTGAGTAGCTAGGAAATTATAACTTATTAATTATTAAAAATTAAATTTTTATTGAGAGTTTGATCCTGGCTCAGGATGAACGCTGGCGGCATGCCTAAGA
>ERZ834722.484-NODE-484-length-43609-cov-6.780250_pt1 | contig 43609 bp, 39 predicted proteins | sample MGYA00519576_ERZ834722 | MGnify/ENA primary metagenome ERZ834722 (study PRJEB31850, sample SAMEA3708759) | human gut metagenome | biome: human gut; feature: human-associated habitat; material: faeces | place: China | collected 2014 ...
TTTCACCTATGCACTTTTGGAGCCCTTTTTCTGCATTTCTATTTTACCATAAACACTTTTGGAGGGGAATCAATCAAAGGAATTTATTTTACCGAGGAGAAAACTCTGCAAAAGTACCGCATCTGCTACATCAATACTTCCACTTCTGTTAATATCTGCTGCAAGTGCTGCACGCTCATCAGTAGGCGGTTCAACAAGTGCTCTGCGCATAAGTACCATATCGAAACAATCTACACGTTTATCATCATTTATGTCACCGGGTATGAACTCGATTTTTTCCATATCTGTTGCCATAACAACATAATTGACAACACTGGAATTGGCAACCTTGCCAAGAACGATCTCGCTGCCCTCTTCAAAGTTTTTCTTGTATACATTGTATGTTACGATAGGGTTTCCGTCATCGGTAAGGGACATATCCGTCCTTGTCCAGCCGCTGAGCCAGTCAGGAGTGTCAGTTATGCGTGAATCAAGTCCGACATATGCGGTAATATCTGAACCGGCAGTGAATTTAGCTTCGTTGTCGGTATATTTTTTTGAGTTGCAGGCAGTGCGTATCCATTCTGCCCCCTTTAGTTTTTCGGGAACATCAGTAAATTTGAAAGTTCTGTCGCCGAACACTTCGTTTTCAGCTTCAAGACCCTGCTGTATAGACCAGTTGATGCGATTGCTCTTGTCGCTTACTTCAAGCGACTTAATAAGCGTGCCGTCTGCTATGGTAAACTCCGTTCCGCCAAGCACAGTTACATTCGGACGTTCGGGGAGGTCATAGCCAGTTCCGAGGAAGAAGCTTGCATGCGGCGGTTGATTGTACGCCGACTGCTGACAGCAGTTCTGCGCACGATACTGCGGATCGTGCATAAGAGTAGTGAGACGGATATCGGTCTGATAGGTGGTACACCAAACACGCAGATGCTTGTTGTCCGTGGTACGCATTATAAGCTCCTCGCGCCAGTCGCCGAAAAGATCAGCAGTCATACACGGAACTGCCTTTGTACTGTTGTTGGATTCGCAGCCGTCAGCATTAAAGAAATAGTCTATCTGAGTTGCCGACTTCATTTTTGAGATCATCGTTCCGCTGAGCATTTCACGCTCTAAATCGCCGTCCCAATAGATAAGGAAATTCATAGACGGACTGAGGCTTGCAATAGTCTTGCCGTTTTTGTCAAGAACGGATTTTACAGGTCTTGCGCCCCAGAACTCAGCACCGGGGTTACCTGCCCAGACATTATCCGCACAGCAGCGTCCAGTATCCTTATCAGCATCATAGTGGAATATAACCTCACCGTTTGAAGCATCAAAAAGCGTTACACCATAAGGAGCGTGTTCGTGACACTGCCACAGCTCCAGAGCGGGACGTTCAGGGATAAAGTCGCCCAAATGCATAGCGTCGCCATGTCCCTTGCCGGACGACCAGAGCAGCTTTCCGTTATCATCAATCATACAGTCGCCCATGCATATCTCCTGCTTACCGTCATTGTCAACATCTGCTGCCATAAGATTATGGTTTCCCTGACCGTATGCGCCCTCTGAGCCTTTGTTATTGGAGTCGAATATCCAGCGCACAGAGAGCTTTCCGTTCACAACATCGACAGCCGAGACAGTCATGCGTGTGTAGTAGCCTCTGCCATAGACCGCCGATGGGTGAACACCGTCAAGGTAGGCTATTCCGCTGTTGAAGCGGTCAACACGATTGCCGTATTTATCTCCCCACGCACTAACATCTCCACGGGGGACAGGAAAATTAATAGTGTCAAGTGCCGCACCGGTCTGACCGTCAAACAGTGTCATATACTCCACACCGTCAAGGATATAGCCGCTGCCGTTGCGGTAATCCTTAGAGCCGTCACCGATGATCTTGCCTGTGCCGTCCTTTGTGCCATCGGCGGTTTTTGTAATAAGCTCCGCCTTGCCGTCACAGTCAAAGTCGGCAACGCACATCTGAGTATAATGCTGACCTGCACGTATATTCTTGCCGAGGTCCACACGCCAGAGAGTCTTTCCCTCAAGCGTTACACAGTCTATATAAACATTGTCGGTGTAGCCGGATTTTGAGTTGTCCTGCGAGTTGTTCGGATCCCATTTTAGGAATATTTCATACTGTCCGTCACCGTCCACGTCGCCAACACAGCAGTCATTGGGAGAATACTGCGAACCGGGGCTGTTCAGGGGAATGTCGAAGTAATTCGTACCGGAATTGAAATGACAGTCCTCCGATGAAACGACAGTGCCGTTTACCACTGTGTCAACACGGTATTTTGAATTTGCATTTCCGTTGTTGTCCTGATAGCTTGTCGCCTTACCTGATGTACTTGTGTAGATGAGTTGACTGTCACGGTAGAGCCTGAACTCTGCATTGTCATCATCATCGGCGTTCCAGCGCCAGCTAACGAACATTCCATTTCCTGATTTTACTGCATAGATACCACGGTCAAGGTGCTCGACTATATTCTGCCCTGTTCCATACTTTGCAAAAACGTGTGAGGGAGACACCGCCGTCGGTATAATCCCTGCGGTCATTAAAATAGCCGCAGCATAAGCCATTATCTTGCTCGCTTTCATAATTACCACCTATCTGATAATAGTTTTTCATCAATATAATTTTAACGCTCCGTCCACGAATTTTCAATGAAGTAATTGAGCAAAAAGGTGATGTTTTTTATCAAAAAAGAAAGCGGTCAATTCGATGCCGCTTTCTTTGAGCTATTCAATTATTCGCAATTAGTTTTCTCATCATTATCATATCAAATACATCTATACGCCCGCCCTCGCAAAGGTCTCCTGCTTTCCAATTTGCAAGAGTTACATCTGGGACGGCAAGCAGCCATTTTTGAAGTGTTACAAGATCGGCAATATTGAACTGCCCATCCGCATTAACGTCACCGATTATAGAGGCGACTGCTGACTCTGCAGGTTCGATAATGACATTTACACTGTTCATATCATTCATCGAAAAGTAATAAGTGCCGTCTTTGCTGCATTTTATTGTTAATGTCTGTGGAGCTTTACTGCTGACTAAATTGCCGATATTGTCAAGAGAGAGGTATTCCTCGCTCTCTGTCATCACTGTATATCCGTCAGGCTGTTTTGTTACAGTATACTTCCCAATAGTTCCGTTAAGTGACCTTATATTGTACTCTCCGCTATTCACCGTCGGGTATACGGGAGTTATACTCCAAAGCTGGCAGTCTCCGCCCCAGTATTCCCACTGATTGACATTGCCGCCGTTCATCTCAGACCAGTCATACACGTCAAGACCTGCAGCATTGCCAGAACACTTTGAAACTATACCATAATAGTTTCCGTTCTTTACTAATTTCCAAAGCTGATTATCCGTGCCCTTGTATGGCTGAAGCTCTACATTTATACCATTGTCAGCAGATGATCCCGAAACCGAGATGCACATTGATTCATTGCCAAGGGAAACTATTCTGCAATATTCATCGTCCACCGAAACAATACGCCACTGTTGTGCAAAGCTGCCATTTTTCTCCCATTGCTGGATATTTGTACCGTCAGCAAGAGAGCCTTCGGGCAAGTCTATCATCAGTCCGCTGTGCTTATTGGATATGAAATATGAAACTCCGCTTATAAGCTCTGTACCACTGATTTTGGTGCTGAAGCTGCTCTCTCCTATTGTGTCGGGAGCGTAAACAAGATCATAATTTGTGTTGGTAAAATCGGCAGAGCCTGTTCGTTCCGTTCCAGTAAATTCAGTTGTCCGCGCTCCCCAGACTGTCTGGTTGTTATTTCCAACAGCGGTAAATGACATCACCTTTTTTCCATTTTCATCTTTAGCAGCAAGAAAATATCCACTGTATGACTGTCCGCCTATGGTGATCACAGCAGAAGAACTGTCTGCCGCCTCAGACCATGTTCCTGTTACTGCTCCGCTTATTTTTCCGTCCTCTGAAAGCGTGATATTCTGGTAGCTTATAATATTTCCGTCAGTTGAATTGCCATGATTTATATACTCATATTCTCCTGCAATATCCGATGCTTCATAACCGCCGACAGCCATTGTGTCGCCGCTGTACTCATACGGAGCAACAACAGGCCAGCCCTCATCATTGAAGTACATAGAGTGTACACGAACCTCATGATATTCACTGCCGTCGTTGAAACGTGCATGATAGAAAAGATACCACTGTCCGTCATCGTCCTGCAATACAGAGTTATGTCCGCAAGCCATGTAAGCTGTATTCAGACTGCTGAATTTATAATTTCCCATTACCTTTAAGCCGACACTGTCAAGGTTTGTGTTTGCCGACAGTACGGCAGGGTTACCGGCTGCATCGTAGAACGGACCGGTAGGACTTGCAGAGCGTGAAACTCGCATATTATAGCCGCCGTCAGAGAAAAGTCCGCCATATGTGGTCCAAAGATAGTAGTACCCCGTATCGGCATTATACTCAATAAAAGGACCTTCGCCTGATTTATAATATCCGCCTGCTATCTTAGTGCCGAAATAGCTGTCAACCATTCGTCCGTCAGAAGTCGTTCCAGTTTTAGGATGAATACATTTACCGGTTTTTTTGTCGATCTCAAGAGTAAATATACCGCCCGACCATGAACCGTATGTCATGTACATTTTTCCGTCAGTGTCATAGTAGATAGTGGGGTCGATAGCGTTTGGATAGAGGTAATTATTGAAGTTATTATTGCTGAACCAGTTTTTATTATATGTGACCTCACCCGAGGCAATAAGCTCGTCAACATTTGTCGAGGTGTATTTTCTGTTGACATTTTTAGTTGAGCTTGTGGCATAGCTGTCATTAGATGTGAACCCGGAATATATCAGCGTATCCACAAATGTGTACGGACCCTCGATATTCTGAGAAGCTGCATAAGCGATCACTGAGCGCATATATGTTGAAGATGTGCAGAAGTACATCAGGTATGCGCCTTTTGAACCGTCTGCATTCACATAGTCGGCATTCCATATAAGGTCCGGTGCCCACACTGCAAATCCGCCCTCACAGTCCTCTAAATTCTCACCAGCCCATGCAAATGCCTTTGAAAGATTCTGCGATAAATTGCCAAACATCACATTGTTAGATGTCGCATATCCGTTTGTGAAGTGTTTCCAGTTTTGCAGATCGGTAGATTCTGCTGCATCAATGTGTGAGCCGAAAACATAATAAGTATCACCGTCTTTCACTATAGATGGGTCGTGGACAGAAACACGGCTTTTGTATGAAGCGGCATCTGCAATCGCATACGGATATGCCGAAAATGCTGCTGAAACCAGCATTACTCCTGATATTGCCACCGATATCGCCTTTCTGAAAATATTATTTCTCATGTCCATACTCCTTTCACTTTTCAATAATTTCTATACTTGGCTTCTGAGGAGTTTCCATACCTGTTCCGAGGTAGTAGTCAAGCATATGCGACTGATAGTATCCCTTAGCCGTCATACAATTGCGGTAGCAGGGATTTTGGGCGAGGCAGTAAAGCCTTGTATCAGTTTCCGCAGTTGGACACCAGATCACCAGCTTAGAATAATCGGAGCTTGTCATTATGACCTCTTCACGCCAATCACCCATAATGTCGCCGTAGAACATTGGCGCACCTCTGTCGCTGCCGACTGCATCTGTCACCTTCCACGGGCTGAGAAGTCTTTCGACCTTTTGGGTATTATAATTCCATTTCTCGAACTTTGAATCGTTGTAGGATTCGGCAAGCAGATCGCCGTCCCACCAAAGCCTTATGCAGGGGTACATCACATTGTCGCCTATTCGCTTGCCGTTGTAGTTATATAAGCCCTGGAACGACCACACCTCAAATCCGTCGTATCTTGGGTCAATATCGCCTATATTTCCACGTCCTACGTCTATCAGTTCCTTTGAATCTGTGTAATTAGTCCAGAGCATTTCGCCTGTTGAAGCGTTATAGACATATTCAAGCAGACCGTAGATATTCTTCTGCTGAATGCCGTATCCGTACATCTCCCTGCCGTTATTATCATTGCAGAAAGAGCCGACAAACCACCTGTCGCCGTGCACTATTTCGTCAATATGATAGCGAAGTGTTCCGTCACCGTTGAGGCAATATCCCATATGCAGAACCTCGTCCTTGCCGTCATAATCAACATCTGCAACTCTTATCTGATGCGCTTCTGCATAGCCTCTCTTATACTCTGTACGTTCAGGGAAAAGAATATCGTTTATGTATCTCCAGTGCAGCTTGAACTCGCCGTTTTCATATCCGAAGGCTGCCGTCATTGTGTTGAATGTCTTGTCTTTATTGCGGTTCTTCATCCAACAGATAACGCTTGGATTAACACCGTTGAGATAGCCTATCTCCATCATACAAGCCATTGTGCCGACTGACTTAAAATCATCAGGAACGGGGGTGTAGTCCTTAAGCGCGCCTGTTCTTCCGTCAATGACCGCTATAAACTGTGCCTGTGTGTCGCTGCTGTATGTGAATTTCTGTCCGTCACCGAATGTTACACCGTCCGCTATCCTGAGAAGAACATCTGCATATCCGTCACAATCCATATCATAAACGGTCGCACCGTCCCACATACCAACATCTATTGTAGAAGCTCCGGGAGTAATTGTGTTTTTATTCTCGCTATTATAACCGAGGTCGAGAGTCCATAGGTAAGCTCCGTCACTGCGGTAGGCTTCAAGCTTCTGGTACTCGTCGGAATATCTGTCAACGAGATAGTCGTATTCACCGTCGCCGTCGAAGTCGCCTACCCACACAAAATGTATCTTGCTGCCCTGCTTTATATTTATAATTTTGCATTGCTGCGTGGAATTTGCGGCAAGCGTGTCGCTGTCATCAGTATCTTCTTCAACGCCGTTGATGACCGCTTTGACAAAGTAAGTGTTATTCTTTTTCAAATCGGCAGTGCCGTCTGTAAAATTAGTACCACCTGTCAGCGGTCTATCGTTGAGCTTAGTTGTTTTTCCGTCAGTCGTGCGGTAAACATTGAAAGCTATATTGTCATCATCAGTTGCAAGAAGCCTCCAGCTCACGAAAACCGATTTGCCAGTGCTGACTGCTGATACCCCCCTGTTGAGATATTCCATTTTTCTGCCGACCTCACTTACCTGAGAAGATGAAACGGGGATCGTGTGAAAATGCTCAATATCAACATTTTTGCCGAGAATGAAGTCCTGAAGAATAACTGCGTCCTCTACATTGAAAGTACCGTCCGAATTTAGATCGGCAATGCCCGATTTTATATCATCAAAGCCATTTATCAGCCCTCTGCGCATAAGTATCATATCAAAGCTGTCAAGTCTGCCGTCAAAATTCAGGTCTCCTCTTATCCAGCTATACTCGTTGTTCACGGGAGCAATACTGAAAAGCTGATTTGCATTTCCCTGATACTTGTATTGATGAACATTCGCACCCTCTGCCTTGGATTTTCCCTTTATATCAAGTGAAGAAATATTATCAGTTGTTTTTGTCGTAATATAATAATCTGCACCGTTTTTGTTAAGCCTGAATTTTTGTGTGTCAGCACCTGTATATTTTGAAATACATATATTTGAACCATTTGCTGTATCTGCGTCCTCAACTGTAAGTGCCGTTGAGGGGGAGCTATCCGGAGATATTCTGACATAGCCGTCATCAAGCTCCACTATTCGCCACTGCTGTGAAGCAGCCTCCGACGTTTCACGCTGACAAACATTATTATCACTGTCAGCAGTTAAAAGTCTGCCGCTGTGCTTGCTTGTAATAGTGTAAAGCGCACCGCTGGGAATACCATTTTCTGAAACTGATGATATTCCACTTTCAGCTTTTACCTGAAAGTCATTGCCTATTCCCGACCATTGAAAAGTGAGTGCGAGCGCTGAAACAGCCGCAATAAATCTATTTATTTTCACGTCAATTCCTCCTTGTATTGATAAGTAAAATGGCTGTATTCAACCCAAAGAATACAGCCACAGGACATCTGACTGCCCCCTTACATTTGAATAGGACAGCAAAGGAATTATACATCTTTCGGTATCCGCTGCCCATAGACACCGACCGCAGCACTTCCGAATTATTGTGCAGATATTCGTTGTACTGCTTTTCTGTATATAATGATACACTAAAACAAAAAAATTCTCAATGCATTAATCGCTCAAAAAAGTGATATTTTTGAGCAAAAAAAGAAGTGACTTATGCAACTTCCTTTTTGCCGTGCTCTTTTCGGTACTGTGCTGCGGTCAGACCTGTTTTTTCCTTGAACTGACGCATAAAGTGATTGTCATTGTTATAGCCGCACATTTCGGCTATCTCCTGCACTCTCATGTTGGTATGAGCAAGAAGCTGCATTGCACGCTTTATTCGTGCTGTGATAACATCGTCCTTGACGCTGACGGAAAACATCTGCTTATAGAGCCTTTGCAGATGACTACGGCTTATACCCATATCACGAGCCATTTTGTCAACGCCCCAGTTTTTCTGCGGATCGGATATGATATTTCTTCTCAGGCGGTATATCTGCTCCTTATAATCAGTGTAATTGCTTTTGGATGCCTCTTTTTTATCCGATATAGCCTGAACAGTCTCATAAACAGTTCTCTCAATATCGGATATTTCGACCGAATCAAGAACTGAAACAGAAGTTACAAATTCAGGCAGTCTCACATCGCCAAAGCGTTCACGCAGACCTGATTCTATCGCCGCAACAAGGTTTTCAGAGGTATTAATTATTCCCTGTTCATCATATGCCGGAACGATAACTGCGTAAATGCTGCTGCTCATTTTTGCACAAAGCCTATGCGCACATATATCCATTATCATATTGCCCAGCGCCGCTTCTATATTTATTGAGCCTACCTTATCGGGGTAGTAGGTCATCATAAGCAGATAACTCTTGCGATTTTCGTTTTTATATCTGTTGAGCAGCTCAGGTGCATTGACCATGAAACCACGCCTGTTGAGCATACCTGTCACGGGATCCTTTTCCGACAGTTTCTCTATCTGCCTCCTGAAATGCTGATAGTACAGCTTTTTCTGCAAGGCTTTTATTCCGTTTGATACTGAATCACACCAGCTTACATGATATTCGTCAACTGACACACGGCGGCTGTCGGTATAGCCTGCCGCTGCGTAGCCGTATATCTGTCCGGAGCAGTGCAGAGAGGTCATGATAATTAAATGCGGCTCATGAGGTACGCTCAGTGCAGGCAGTATGTCAGCAGTATGGAATTTATAATGTGCCTCATTGTTTTCACCGAATCTTTTCGAGAGCAGCATATACATCTCGTCCGAATAGCCGTACTGACGGTAGTTGTCGGGATTGCTGCTGTCACCCTGCCAGTCGTCGCAGAGACAGATATCCAGCCAATCCACGCCGCCGAATATATGTCCCACATCGTCAATACGTTCACCCAGTTCAGTGACCGTTGAAGCGTCAGACATATGATGAATAAAGTCAGTCGCAATAAACGTGCGCTTCTCCCTGTGGCGGAGTATCATATCAACGAGATGCGACTCAAGTGGAGTATCCTTGCAGCAGCCGCAGCTACGACCATAGCGTATGGTCTGAGAGAAAAGCTCTTGCTTGGGCACTGTCCCCGCCGCCATTGCATATAGTCTGCAAACTGCATCAGCACCGAACTGCTTATCACGTCCGCTAACTGTCGTAATTGAGGTCTGACACATCAGGCTGTCCCAGCCGCCGTCAAAGCCTGTTACCTTTATGTCCTTTGGAACTCTGATACCGTTTTCAGCAAGACTTTCAATAAGTGACACTGCCATAACGTCGTTGCAACATACAACTGCATCGGGACGATCGATTTTTCCAGACGCAATATCCATTCCGAGCTTTTCAGGCACTTCTTTCCAGAAATAGCCGTAGGATATATTACTTTCAGTTATGCTGACACCAGAATCCTTGCACGCATCTTTAAATCCACGAAGCCTTTCCTCTGAGGACTTATGTCCCGGTATACCTGCAAGGCAATGCAGCTTACGGAAACCGTGATCGTCGGTCATATGCCTTGTTATGCGGTACATACTGTCGTATTCGTCAGCCTCCATAGATTTAGCCCTTGCACACTCTCCGCCGAGTACAAGACAAGGAGTATCAGTCTGTGCGATATAGCCTTTTATCTTGTCTATGACCTCCTGAGTGTGGAAACGCTCAGCCGCAAATATGATACCGTCAAGCTTCTGAGTGCAGATAAGCGTGTAAATATTTTCAAGCCCAGAAATATAGGTGTCATAGCGCAGTTCACGAAGAGAATTGAACACGCCCGTATATACAATAATGTCATAGCCGAGAGCCTGTGCCTGTGCGAACGCACCCTCAATAAATTCATGGTCAAGCGGACTGTTTATTTCCGGTACTATTACCCCGAATCTGCCCTTTGCTTTCATATCGCTTACCTCCTCATTCACGGTCTGTTTACAATTTTATTGTACAACACAAAACAATTTCCGTCAATGCGGATTCGTGCTGTTTTTTCAGCAGATTTGCAATATTTTTATTGACATTATCCGCATATTTGTGATAAAATAACAATGAGGTGAAGCGTATGAAATGCTTATGCGCAGGCTATCATCACAGACATGATGAGAATTTTGTTACCGACAGACCTGACAGTTCCGGAGACTGGCTCATGCTTATCGTGAAAACTCCCGCGGTATTCCGCATCGGCGGCGAGGAGATACACACTAAGGCAGGCTCTTATATTATATATTCCCTTGGCACTCCAATGTACTACGCTGCTGACGGCGGAGAATACATCGACGACTGGCTGCACTTCTTCCCCGATGAGGAGGATCTGCGGCTTTTTGAAGAGCTTTCCATACCGCTTAACAAGCCTGTTTATATTGGCGATGTGAACGCAGTTTCGGCTATAATGCGGAATATCTGCTTTGAATTTTACTCCGCTCACATGAACAGGAACGAGACGGTCACGCTGTATCTGCGAATGATGTTTTATAAGCTAAACGAGCAGGAGAGGTTCAGGTACAGTGACACCTACCTCACTGAGACAAAATATATGCCCAATCTGCTGTGGATAAGAGAGTCCATTTTCCGCTGGCCTGAACAGGATTGGAATGTTGATTTTTTTGCTGATGAACTGGGAATAAGCCGCTCGCGCTTTCAGCACCTGTACACAGCGGCTTTCGGCTCGACTATGATACAGGATATAATTGACAGCCGCATACTCCGAAGCTGTGAACTGCTTTCCGCAACCGACACAAAGGTTGAGGAGATAGCGGAGATGTGCGGTTACAGCAGCGTTTCGCACTTTGTAAAGCTGTTCCGCGAAAAGACGGGGAAAACTCCTGCGTCATACCGTAAAGAAAACAAGAAACCGACAGACTAATTCTGCCGGTTTCTTTTTATAGAGGGAATCAATTAGAGAGATGTCATTTTGCGCCAAGAAGAAATTTTTGCAGCAAAACTGCGTCCGAAGAATTTATTTCTCCGTCACTGTTTGTATCAGCAGCAAGTATCTGCCGTTTATCCGTAAGAGGCTCTGTCAATGCCCTGCGCATTAAAATCATATCAAAAACATCTGTTGTTTCATCGCCGTTAATGTCGCCCCAGATGAACTCTATGGGGTTCGTGTATGTCTCATTCGGGTCATAGGGCTTTGCCATTGCAACATAATTTACGGTATTGGACATATTCAGTTCTCCGAGTGTTACAGTCCCGCCCGACTTGACGTCCTTTTTGTACACATTGTATGTCACTATGGGGTTTCCGTCATCGGTAAGTGTGAGGTCAGTCTTAGTCCAGTCTGAGAGCCATTCGGGAACAGGCTCGGCTCTTGTATCAAGTCCGACAAAAGCAGTTATGTCTGCACCTGCCGTGAATGACGCTTCCTCGCCCTTGTATTTCTTCGAGTCACAGGCTGCCTTTACCCATTCTGCGTCCTTTAGCTGCTCCGGAACAGCGGTAAATCTGAACGCTCTGTCGCCGAAAACTTCACTGCTTACATCAAGATTTTTCTGGATAGACCAGTCGGAATAATTGTCGCTGTCATTGACCTTGAGGGACTTTATCAGTTCGCCGTCCGGGATTTTTTCAGGCTCGACCACTATCGGCTCAGGGGGTGCATCACTGCGTATGAGCGTGAAGTCGTCAACCATCAGCCAGTTCCCTGCATTTGCGTCGGAGTAAATGCCTATCTGAATTTTTCCGTCAGTCACGGGGATATTGTCGATAGCAATTTGAGTCCAGTTACTCATTTTGCTGTTCACATTTACAATTTTATCGCCGCTGGAATTGCGTGTGTATATCATCGCCGACTTCTGACCGCCTGTGGACTTTACCCACGCCTTGAGATTATAAGTACCGTTGGGAACTGTCAAATCCTGTGTGAGAGTAGCCTTGTATGCGCTGTCACTCCACTGCTGGGCGCACCAGTTACCAGTGCGGCCGCCTTTTTTGTTGCTGTTGCCTGTTCCGGAGGCTTTCCAGCCGGCGAGAGTTGTCTGTGATACACGGTCAGCCTCAAATGTGGGATTGAGACAATAGTTATTTCCGGCACCAACGCTCCACTCCCCTGTCTGTGCGTTAAAACTCCATTCACTGAGGGAGTTGAACTTGACGTTATCGCCGTTCACCGTAAGCGGAACCCACTGATTATAGCCGATACCGTTGCCTGCGAAGTCGCTCCAGCGGTCGCCGCAGTAGAGAACGGTTTCCTGCTTTGTGCCTTTGACTGTAACGAAAAATCCTGTCTGAGTTACATAGGAGAAGTCCTCATCAGTACCGTCCATTATCTTCCACGAGGAATACGGTCCTGTGATGTTGTCTGCTACCATATAGTAGCTGTGGGAGGAGTTCCAGCCGTGGAGGTCGGAGGCGCAGAAGTAGTATTTGCCCTTGTACTTGAACAGGCAGTTGCCCTCGCGTCCGCTGCTCTTTGCAACTTCCGTTGCTGGCTCTGCGTAGAGGAAATCCGACTCGCGAAGCTTCGAGATGTACTGATGACCTCTTCCGCCCTTGTTGGAGCAAACCAGGTATGCCTGACCGTCATCGTCAACGAAGAGCGTCTGGTCGCCTGTTCCCTGTTTCAGAACATTGGTTATCTGATCCTGTACATTCTTAACCTCGAAATTGCCCGTAGGACTGCTGCACGAAGCAAACAGAACGCTGTCGTTGTACTGTGTCACAAGCACATACTGCTTTGACTTCGGACAATATGCAACGCCCATACGTCCCACCCAGTATGCCCAGTTCCAGCCCTTTGACTTGGTCGTGAGGACATCATTTTCAAACTTCCAGTTCACAAGGTCTTTGGACGAGTAGCACGACACCGAAACAAAGGTGTAGTCGTTGTTGTTCTTCGAGGGATTTGCAGCGTAGGTCTCCGCGCCCTTGTAGTGAACGCCGTACCAGTAATAGGTATCACCGAATTTGAAAATACCGCCGCCCTGTGAGTAGATGTTGTTTCCGTTGGTGTCTTTCCAGAAAGTGTCATTATAAATCGTAGTTGAAGCAGCCGCGTCTGCCGTAAATTCACGGCTGCCTGACGGAACAGCTGCAAATGTACTCATACAGAGTATTGCCACCGAAAGTGTCGCTGCTGCTTTTTTGAAAACGCTTTTTAGTTTCATTAATATTCCTCCATTCCCTGAAATGTCACGTTTGTTTCTGTAATTATGATAACAGACAGCCGCTGATTTGTGAATGAAAGAATTTATCAAAAAGCTTGCGTTTTTTATCATTATAATATTAATGCTCCATAATGTTATCGTGCTTGTTACCCAATTCCTGTTTCTTTCTGTCAATTATCCTCTGTAGCTTTCTGTCCACCTGAGAATTGAGCTTGCTGTTCTCCTTGTCGTAGTCATCAGCAATAATACGACTGAGACTTGAAAGCAGTCCGAGTACGGAATTAGTAAACATCATTTCTGCGTATTGCTCGGCGTTGTCGAGTATTTGCTGTGCAAATTCATTGCCGTCCTCTGCGGACTTGGTGAGCCATTCTCTGCCTTGTTCTCGGTCGGGAGCTATGCCGTCCGTTCCGAAAAAATATATCCGTCCGAGCCAGTATGAAGCCCACATATTTTTATCCGCTACCGATTTTAGAAGTCGGACAGCTTCGGCGGTATCGTGATATTCATTAAATTCAAGCAGTATCTTTGCAAGCGAGTACGCCGCAAACGGCTGCAAATGTATATCATCACACACTTTTCTTAGCAGCTCAACAGATTCTGCAAGGTCATACTTTTCATATGTCAGATGGAGCTTGGCGAGAGAGTACATTGCGTGTTTGTTGTTATCATCGACAGCAACTTTTAGATATTTTTCCGCCTTGTCATAGTCAACAGTAACAATATCACCCTTGAAATAAATTTTGCCGAGCTTATATGCAGCAGAAGTATCACCTTTCTCAGCGCACTCCGTCAGCATAGCCAGTCCACGTGGAATATCTTTCGGTATAAATTCGCCGTTTATAAGCTCCTGCGCTACAATTCGTTTGGCTTGCATATTGTCTTGCTTCTCTGATTCAAGGAGATATTTCAAAGCCTTTTCCTTGTCAACATCAGTACCGAGACCACTGTAATACATTCGTCCTATCTTGTAAAGCAGTTTATCGTCTTTATCATAGGTAAGGAAAGATGACAATGCTTTGCGGTAATGCTCCTGTGCAAGCTCATTGTTCTGAGCCGTACCGTTGCCATAATAATACATCTGCGCGAGCGCATAGTCGGAGTAGGGTATACCCTGACGAGCCGCTTCGGAATACCAAAGGAAAGCCTTTTCAATATTTTTATCAGTTTCCTCACCATAGCAAAACATATTCGCAAGTGTGTGCTGTGCATATTTATTTCCTGCAATTGCAGACTGCTCCAGCCACTTGAACGCTGTTTCGAGAGTTTTCTCCGTTCCGAGTCCGTACAAATACATCTTGCCGATTCGGTATTGAAAGTATGGACGCATTTTCTTCGCCTTTGGCTCAACCTGAATAAAGCCAGACAACGCTTTTGCATAGTATTCCTGCACTGTTTTCTCATCATCACAATATTTACCCATGTCAAAAATTGCAAGAACATTTCCTTTGTCTGCTTCGGACTTCATTACAGTGAGCGCAGTTTTCTTTTCATTATCAGTTGATTCTTTAGACTTGAGAATCTCCGAGGCGGACTTATATTCAGACGACCACTTAAAATATATCTCTTCCACGCTTTCCTCGCTGTTAGGCGGCGGTCTGTCATCTTCTTCGGGAAAGCTGCTGTCATTGTCGTTCTCTATCTCATCGGGGAATATCTCAGTTTCAATAACGGGGAAATCGAATTTTATTTCAGAAACACCCTTTATTATCATATTTTTCACGGACTTAAAATGTGGGTTATCTACCATCAGCGGAAAGTCGACTTTTGCCAAGGAATAAAAATCATGCTTGCGCTGCTCCATATCACACCAGAGCCTGTACATCTTTTGAATCGGTTCGTTCTGTGAGAGCCTTGAAAAAATTTCATCAACGGTTTTCTTCACGTCCTTTTTTAAGTAACCATAGACCTTTTTCCCTTTTGCAGTTTGCAGTTGTCCGTGAAGCTTCTTCATAAGTTCGACCATTGTTTTATCAGTACAGCGTTCATTTACAATTTCGTCTGATAGCTGTTTTATCAACTTTGCACTTTCAGATTTCAATAAATCACGTGCTTCATTTTGTCGATCGTATAAGTGCCACAGTTCATCGGAATAAATGTCATTCATAAAACCGCTGCGAATCTTTTCTATACCTTGCTTAGTCAAAAATCCCTCACGCTCATTGGTCGAATAAACGATAATATGAACGTGAGGGTTTGTCTCCTTGTCATGAAATGCAGCGTACCATTTCAGATTCGCCATATTTATTTTTGACTGGTTGGCTATATTCGGTATCTGTCTTTTTACAAGCTCTCGCCACGCTGTCAGGTTATCATAACCCATTTGCTGCGCATTATCTCTACGGAGCGATACAACGTGAGTCCAGACGTTACCGCCGTGATGTGCGACTTCCTTTGCAACTTTTGGCAGGTCGATAGGTTCATCACTCTGTGAAAACAAACCATGCGAGCCAAACCTAACAGCACCGGGACGGTTTGCAAGATAGCCTACATAGTTTTCTTTATTTGCGACAATATCTGAATTATGCTCAATAGTTTCAGAAATAAAGCGTGAAGCATTTTTCTGTGTAGGATTATTTTTATAGTCCTCATATTCAAAGCTGTCTGCGCTGTCAGGAAAATCTTTCAGCATGGACGAAATAAGCTCCTGCTGTTTTTGCGTAGCAGGAGCTGTTCCGTTATTTTCTTTGACTGTCACTGCACCCTCACGGGTTGCGATATATTTTACATAATTTGATAAATTCTTACTGCTGCCGCTTTTAAGGTAGCGACTGACCACAACTAACCTCGGCATCGCTTACTCCTTTTGGAACTCTGTTGCATCTTCATAACTTATGATGCCATTTATTCTCCGCACCTCGTTCACGCACATTGCCTGAAGCTGACGAATAGTTTCATCATCAATATCATTGACCGCCGCAAGTATATTTGATATTTTTCCAAGCTCGACTGCGACCTTAAAAATTAAACGAGAGAGCCGCTGCTCTGTTCCTTTGATAGTTGCTTTCACGGTTTCAGTTATCATTGGAGAAATATAATTAATATTTTCTTCCTCGCTGAGATAACCGATATAGAAAAGCACAGCCCTTTCAATAAATTCACTTGGCGACTTGCAGTTGTCTGTCGGAAAAAATTGTTGTATTTTTACATTGGTTGACGGATATATCCACAACGGTATGCGTATTTTTGTTTCTCTGCTCATTTTGGCTCACTCCTTATCACACGCACCTTAAAAAGTGCTTAATATAGCCATTTATTCGTAAAACGTACATCTAAATTCTTTCAGCCTGTGATTCACAGCCACCCATTTATTTTTAGGTAAACTGCTGCACTTGCTGATATGCGGTCGGCTTCGCCGTCCGCTGTGAACGGCGGGTTCACCCGCCTTTATCTTGCAACACTTTCGTTATTGTCCCGAAGGCGGTCTGCCCTCGGGATTTTTCGTTGGTTTGGACTTCCGTATCGGCTTGCTATCCGAGGTCATCTCTATGTACTCACGGACATTCTGCGGCACGTTCTTGCTGTAAAGCTGCTCTGCGTATTTATCGATCTCAGCTGTCAGCGTTGTGTTTCGCTGTGCCAGATACATCTCCAGTGCTGATAATTTTTCATCGCTCATTGATAATATTATCTTGTCTTTCATGTCAGGCTCACCTCCATTTCTTCGTCCTCGCTCTGCTTCTGTTCCCGAAAGAGGGGAGAGTAAAGCTCCTGACCTTGTCCCGATACTATTCCGTATGAAGTTACCATGCCGCCTTTAGCGTTAAGTATACGGCTGCCAATGTCGGCAAGGTTTGAGGCTCGAAGCACTTCTATATCAAATTCCTGCGGCAGTAGTTTTTGCAAATATTTCTTGCCGTAAGAGTTTTCATCACGAGGCAGAGGATCAAATTCAAATTCTGAAAGGCTGTCGATGATCTCGATTGTTTCCTCTACATTCTCTATCTCTCCAAGCTCCATGACTGCTTTCAGCTTTACAAGGTCGGCGTTATCGAGTGCTCCGACCTTTTCGGCAAGTTCGTTCAGCTTTGAGATATTTTCAACGTGATCTATGTAAGGCAGCGGAGACCTCAATTCGTAAACTTGTTCCTCGGTATAGTCGCCGTTGTAAGGCAGAGTATACCATTGAGCCGACTTTTCAGTTTCACCGATCAATATCTGGAACTCATTTCGAGATGGTTTACCGATGTTTATCTCCATGTCGGGCTGTTCGTAATCTGAGACTTCGCAGTAATATCCGTCAACGAATGTTCCTTTGAACTGCTCCGCAGCAAGCCTGCCGATGCTTTCCTTATCAAGGTATTCCACAAGTTCGTCGGGACAATTTTCAACTTCTGGTATCATATTATTGTCGATAACAACCTCCCCAAGCTCAGTGTAGTCCCTGCAGGGATATATCGGATATGCGTCCAGTCCGTATGTCACAAGTATCAGGTCATTGAGGTTGTAGTCCTCATGAGCCATAAGAACTGCTTTGAAGCCTGCGGTATAGAACGGCGTTAACTGCTCAAGTCGCTGTGCAAGCAAGTTCAGCTTGAACAGGTCATCATAGAAGCCGCCATCGCACATTTCTTCGGGTATACGTTCATCATCAATATTGATGTATACGTTGCAGTATTTATTGTCAACGCCAAGCCTGTCGAGGATATCGTAAAGCTCCAGCGGCGTTTGTGGTAACTGTACAGTCACGCTATACTTATCATCATATTTATTTCGTATTCTCGCTCTCATAATTATCACGCTCCTCCTGTAGTTGTTTCTGTTTCCTGTTCCGTTACTTCCTTCGGATAGCTGACCGCATCAAAGGTACACCATGAATTCCATTCTCCGTCTGAGAGAGCCTGCCTCTGAACGCAGCCGCCAATAGCAGAAGAGAAAACAACTTCACCGCCGCCGACATACACTCCAAAATCAGCACCGTTGAATACTCCCACGCCCTGTATATCAGGCATGGTATCAATGCCACCTTGCTCGGTATAGTACATATCAACAATGTCATATGTAAAGGTCTTGTTTTCGGTATCGTAACGCACATATCCCATTATCAATCCCACATTATCGGCGCAGCGGATACGATCTTCGCCTGTGCGCTCACCGAAGCAGTTATCCGCATATCCCCAGCCCGATTCATAAGCATTCCTGCACCATGCGGCGAGGTCGGCGGCGTTTTTAGTGGAGCTGTCCGTGAACATATACTCGTTGATAGTTGAATTCATCACAAGAGTATACGTCCGTTTGAATTCAGTGTAATCAATATCCAGACTATAGTCATAATTCAGGCTCTGGATAAGCTGTTCATCATCCCGATAAAAATGTTCGGAATAGCCTGCGAAGTCAGTGAGTCTGTTGCTGTCAAAATATGACATATATATGAGCTGTGCCTTTATAGTCTGCTCCTGTAAGCCACTTGCCGCCATTGCATCAGCTATTGCCTGTCCGTCAGCTTCAACTGCCGCAATGTTCTCCTGCTGCTCAGGTGATAGCTGCGACAAAAAAGCCGCCTCATCAAACTGTAAATCAGTTTCGGGCGGCTCTATACTTCCTAATGACATAAATACGATTATTGGGAGAAGTATCAGCATCAACAGCCCGACTAAAACGCTTCCGATTACTATAAGGACGGCGTTGCGTTTTTTCTTATCTGTTGCCGTATCAATTGCTATCATTTTCAGCAGTGCTTTTGCTGCTGCCGCTAATGCTTCACTCATCGTCCTCCTGCCTTTCCGAATAAAGCCTCCTTGTATACAGGCGCATGGACTTGCAGCAGATAACGCTCATTTCCACAACGATAGAGACACGTTCCGCGCTCAGGGTGTGCGATAAGGTCATGTTCTGCTTTGAGAAGCTGCACCGTATCCATGAATTCAGCCGCCGAACAGTTTCCTACATTGAAAAAGAAGGTGTGTGTAGGTATGCTGAACAGCGGCTTAGTGAACTCCTTGACTTCGGGGATAAGGAAATCGTTGATATTCTGAGAGGCGATAATAAACGAGGATTCCTTTTTGCGGACACGTTTCATTCCGTTTCGGATATATTCAATAGCGGTCATATTTGAAAGGAATAAATACAGCTCGTCTATGGCAGCGACTGTATTTCCCTTGCCGAGAAGCTGCGAACTCATGTAGCTGAGAATGTTAAAAAGGAGCGTTCCCTTTAACTGCTTGTTGGTGTCCATGATACCCTTTACGCCGAAGCAAAGGAAGTCTCCGTTCTTTATGTTGGTATGACCGCAGAAATACTGAGCCTCAGCTCCCTTGCACATACTGTAAATGCCAAGGCAGATATTCTGGAGCGTTTCTTCGGTATAGAGGTTTCTTTTTTCTCTGTCATAAGCCTTGTACTCCTTTTCCGTCAGCTCATATAGGTCTGCCATTGTCGGATAATCAGCGGCGGTCAGCTTGGAATAATCTGTGTTATCATCAATACCGAAGCGGTTATAAAGCTTAATAAGCATTATCTCAATGGTGTCTATCTCGCTGTCAGAGAAGTCCTTATAGGCTCTGAAAAAATCCTTTAAATAGCTTATGTGCTGGCTCAACCTTGTTACTTTTCGGAATGTATCTGGAGCGTCCTCGCTTCTGTCGGCTTCTCCGAATGACTTGGGCTCAAGCGGATTTATCATATATTCTCCCGACATCATGTCGATATATGTGCCGCCGAGATTGTTGCATAAGTCCTCATATTCGCTTTCGGGATCGAGGCAGATAACGCTCTTGCCCGACTCGCGCATATTGCAGAGGAGGAGCTTCATGAGATAGCTCTTACCCTGTCCGCTGTTGCCGAGGATAAGGATATTGCTGTTTGTCTTGTCATCGGTGCGTTTATCAAAGTCAACAAGTATATTCGCGCCGAACTTATCACGTCCTATGTAGAAGCCATTGGAGTCGGTCTTTCCGCTGTAATTCAGCGGATACAGATTTCCTGCCGAGCTTGACGGCAGCACACGCTCATACTGCTCTCCGAATAAATTATTGCCGCAGGGGAGAACCGATAGAAAACCCTCTTTCTGCCTGAGAAGCAGCTTATCGACAGATATCTTTGAGCGCGAAAGCTCCATAGAAACATCTGCCTGAAGCTCACGCAGCTTTTCCTCGGTGTCCGCTTTCAGCTCAATAAACACCGCCGTATGCAGGAGTGTCTCTCTGTCTCGTTTAAGCTCCGCAAGCAAATTGACGATATCGTTCATATTTTCCTCTGCCTTGACAGTCTCATTGATATCGTTTGTTGTGGACATCATGGTATTCTTACGCATAGCCTGCTGCATTATCTTCTTCTGCTCCATAGCAGTAACAAGCCTGTTGTGGATACGAAGCGTAACGCCGCTTCTGTCTGCAAGATGTGCGAGCAGAGCTGTTTCCTCGGTGTTGGGAGGATACTCGGTTATCGCCCATATACTCTTGTAATAATTGCCGCATATGTAGTGGTCGGTATAGAACTTGACCGTACCGGGGAGCGTCCTGTCAAAGAAGTCCTTAGCTGCTATGACTTCAAGCTGCTCAGGGGTAAGCTGTTTTCTGCGCTTGAATATTTTTCTGAGTACGTTCTTAATTATTCCCATCTGCATTCTCCTTTACATATTCCTCGCCCTCGATATCGGGGATATAGTCCGCTGTTATGCTTGTTCCAAAGTATAAACCGAGCATTCGCTTTATCTCAGGCTTTTCAAGTCTGTGCGCCATAAATCCGTGATCCGATATCGCTTTGCTTATTCGGTTTATGAGGCTGAATACCTGTTCTTCCTTTTCCTTTCGGAAACGGTATATGAACAGGAACTCTCTTGCTGAGGACATTCCCACCTGTACCTCGTCAAGAAATTCAAGGTCTGTCGCAAGCAGCTTTCGTACAGCCTGATTTTTTTCAACTGCAAGCCTTTTTCTGACATAAGCCTTGTTATCATCAAAGCACTCGCAGCTATCGAGAGCCATTATCTCAAGCTCTGGAACTACGCTCAGTACCATTGCGAGGTCATGCATCTTGTTTGCGATAACTTCGGGCGGCAGTACCGATATATTTGTAGGCTCGACATGATATAAGATGAATTCGCTCTTATCGGTCTTAACGCCATATTTTGTAAAGGTCTGAAAGCCTATGAGCCTTTGCAGGCTGTTCCTATTTTTCTTTTCTGCCATTATCTTCTCCTATCTGCCAGCGGAACTCCTGCTGTGTGGTGCAGAAGAACCTGACGGCGTTTATCATGTAATCAAGAATAGCTGTGTCCTCAGCCCTTAGCGTAAGAAACGCATAACAGGCGGTCAGTGCCAGCGGCACAGGAGACCACAGCTTTGCGAAAAGCATTACCGAAACGATAACGCCCGCACAGATAATAATAAAATCCCGAACATTCCAGAGCCACAGCTTTGCCGTTGATCTGAGATTTTCGGGATAGATGTATATTTTCATATTTTCACCTCTACTTCTTTCCTATAGCACGAATCACTCTTGAACCCATAGAAACTGTACTGCTGATACTCATCATATTGACCTTGACACTTGTATCAAGTCCATACATCTGAGCTATCCTTGGTACTTCTCCTGCGGAAAGGCATATACCAGCCGCAAGTATGGGATGCCCTGAAAATGACAGCAAGCCTAAGTAGAGGATAGTGGTCTGTAAAAATACCGTCAGGCAAGTAGCGATCACCTGCTTACACCAACTTGTGAAGCCATCCGTATATCCTCGCGGAACGCTGAACATATATAACGAGCCGACTGCTATCTGACAAAGCAGTATACCGCCGCGCTTTATGTTCGCAAATACAGCCTTTATAACGCAGTATCCGAAAAGTATCATAAAGAAAAGGTTTGCAAGGGAGGTATCTTCGTTAAGAGCCTTTATTACTTCAAGTCCCTCTCCTGCGAGAGAAACATTCCTGTTTTGTATGAGTGAAGCTATGAGGTCTGTTGCGAAGGTGTGCTGTAATGAAATACAAAATGAGTACAAACGCTGCGGAACAACAGTTATGAGACTGCAAGCGAAAAAGCCTTTCAAAGCATTAAGACACGTTCCCTTTATATTCGCCTGACCGTTTTCATAGCCAATGGCGGTATCGAATACCGCTATTATGAGACCGCAGACAAATAATCCCCACCCGATATGGTGAAATAAGGAAATAAAGGCGTTTATCCTTCCAAGGTCAAATATATCGGCGGAAGTCTCATTTATCCATGTGAATATATCAGCTATCGCGTCATAGATCATGATAAATATGCAGTTAAAAATAACATCGAATATCATTCTTGCCGCATCGCTTGTAACTACGCCGACTGTATTATCCCATGCAGATGAAACGCCGTCACCTATCCAATCAATAACGTCACCAACCCAGTCAAACACGCTATATCACCTCGATCCTGTATAGATTTGAGGAAGTGCCGCCGTTGTCGCGCTTGCGCTGCTCAATGATAAGCAGCTTCTTTCCCTCCAATCGCTTAATTGCCTGATTCACAGTTGACCTGTGCATATTCACAGCTTTGGCAATAGTAGTCTGCGATGGAAAGCACTCTCCCTGCTTATTGGCTCTGCTGCATAAGTATTGATACACGTTTATCTCCGTTGAAGAAAGCTGCAGCTTATATATCTTCTCAGGCACTATCATCATTATCACCGACCTTTTTTGTCTTTACTTTTGGCTTTGTCTCCTGTACTTCGGGGTACTCATATTCCTCAACAGGAGGCTTTTTCTTTTTCTGCGGATATTTCTGTTCGACTGCCTCGAACAGCTTTTCGCGTGACATATATTCCACCGTTCTCGCGCCCTTATCTGGCAGCAGAAACGGTTTCTCAAAGCTGATTCCCCACTTGAAGTACAGCTTCAGCGGAGATATCATCGGATGCGTTCCTGTTTTCATAACGATGAACTGACCTTTGGGCATTGATTTCAGCTCGTCCACAGTCATAAGCGGTCTGCCTATCATTTGCAGGGACTGAGAATGCTCCTTACCGAGCGAAACAGAGCCGCTTTGAATGGTCTGCTCACCAAGTGATTTCGATAATACCTCGGCACTCTGGCTGTTGGGAGCAAAGCCGCCGAAAACCGTTAGTTGTGTGTTATCCGTGATTATCTCCATGCCCTCTTTCCCGTATTTCTGTTCAAGCTGTGCAAAGCTCTGTATTATTGCTACTATAGATATTTTTCGGCTTCGTCCTGCGGAGAACATGGCTTCGATACCCTCTATTTTCGGAAAGGTGCCCATTTCATCGAGATAGAACATAACGCGGTTATCCAGTGTTCCGCCTTTCTCATCAGCGATAACGAGTATCTCGCGGTATAACTGCTGAACAAGCAGGGATACCATGAAATATTTCGACTGATCTTCCTCGGGGAGTATGATAAAAATCGCAGATTTTTCCGAGCAGAACTTTTCCGCATCTATAGCTGTTCCGAAACAGAGAAGCTGCTCCATTTCGCTGTCGAGGAAATTATTCAGCCTTGAAAGCGCAGTTGACATAACCGACAGCATCGCCTGATCCGCCGTATTGAGTGCAGCTCCTGCGAGCCACTTTGCTTTATGGTCGCTGGGCAGCTTGTCCATGAGCTTTGCAAAGTACATAGCGTACTTGTCCTTTGAATTCTTCGGAGCTGATTTTTCGATAAGCTCCTGTATCAGCTTGAAAACCGAAACTATATGACGTTCATTCTTATCTCCGAACTCTGCTAAAAGCAGTATTATCGAGCTTAAAAGTCCCTCTGCTGCATCGTAAAAAAAGGCGTTCTGACCATACGAGGAACTGTCACCGCCGCCGATATTTATTATCGTTTTCGCCGTGATTTTCGCATATTTTTCAGCCTTAGCCTTTGCCGATAAATTCGTTTTATCGGAAAGATAAATGTCCATATATTTATTGACAAGGTGCAGGATATTGTCCTCATCGCTCCTTGTAGGATTACGCAGGTCAAGAACAGAAACATTGTAGCCATAGTATTTCTGAGCTATTTCACCGTAATTTCGGGCTACGTCACCTTTGGTATCACTATTGACGAAAGACATTCCGCTTGCACAGCAGAACTCGATATTCGGGTACAGGAAAAAAGCGGTCTTGCCCACACCCGCAGCTCCTATCATCAGCGTATGAACATCGCCTGTATCGACAAGCGCAGTTGTATTAGCATTTCCGCGGCAGCCTATAACAGTTCCCTGAATTGTCGGGAGAGCTTCTCCCTTACGCCATTTCTGCGGCTCGAATGGCAGAAAGGAAAAAGTCTGCCTTATCTCGGACTTTGTCGCCCACCGGGCCGTCCCGTACTGTCCGTCACCGACTGTCTTCGATTTTATGCCGTTTATGGTCTTTCTCTCCAGGACATTGGCAAGGATAACGAAAGCAATAAATGCTGCTGACAGTACAACAAGCAAAGCTATCTGTTTCTCATTCAATTCTCTACCTCCATATCTTCCTTTTCAGCTATTATTAATAATTAAACTGGTATATTCAAAGCCTGTTGTCCTCGACAACAGGGGGTGTTGTCTTAGCCGAAGGACAGAAGCTCTTCGGTTTCCTCTGTTTGCTCTGCATTCTGCTCCTGTTCATGTATCATGCGGCATTCTTCGACTTCAACACGCATAGCTGAGTCCGCAAGCTGGAACAGCAGCTTCGCCGTCTGGACAGACTGCTCCCTTGTCCGTGCCGTTTGCCGAAAATCGCGCTCAACCGCCTTGAAAACATCCCTCAAATTGCGCTGTTTTGGCTCTATTTTCGCCTTGTCGGTATACGCCCTGTACTCTTTCCTCAGCTTCGTACAAAGCCCATTAAAATCGCTTGTATACGCCGCCTGCTGCAAATAGAAAACCGAGCCTGTTATTGCAAGCTCGGTAATAAAAATATTGTCGACGTTCCTATACGCCTTTCGCAGCTCATTCATAAAGCCGTAGGGGTTGAAGGTCAGTTCTCTGAGACTTTCTGCTATCTCATAATACTTGTTTTTTCGGAAATGCGGAACGGCAGGAAGCGCGTCCTCGCCGCTTAAAGCCTTGAGCTGCTCGTTCCAGTCCTTGTATTCGGGAGCACACCGCTGTATATCCGTATATCCCTTATCTGTCAGAATGTCCCTGAGCCGCTCATATCCGTCGATACCGCCCTCATCATTGTCGGTGCAGAAGCATATCTGCTGTAAATTATTATGGGTTTCAAGCGCACCTATCAGGGGATGCTCATATACGCCATTCAGGGTTATGTAGCTGTGTTCCTGCCAATTTTCGGGATAGAGCGTTATGAAGGACAGAAGGTCTATGGGAGCTTCAAAGACATACAGCTTTTCAGACGTGCCGAAATGAGCGAAGCTGTACCTCGTGTCCGAGCCCTCGACAGTTATACGGAAAGCATTGCCGTATGTCGAAGTCGAGCGTTTGCTTGCCTGCTGAGGAACGCCGTTCTCGTCAAGCCCTACAAATACGGCGTTGTGGTGCTCCCTGTCCTCGTAGAGCTTATGTGCCTTTGCGAAGTGGGTTATGACGGCAGGAGCTATATGCCGCTGTTTTATGAGGTAAGCATATACACGGTGCATATCCTCATTTGCTTCGGGTAGTTTGAATCCCTGTTTCTTTTCTGCGGTCTTCGCTTTATGCGGAGGACTATGCAGCTGCGGTTCTACCGTATATCCGAGCAGGCTCTGCACCGCGTCTGCGAAGCTCATACCGTAAAAATACTGCATGAACTTTATAGCCCCGCCGCCAGTCTGAGCCTTATGGTCGAACCAGCGGTTGCCAGACATGGTTATACTGTCATGCTTACCGCCGCCGTCGGTATATATGAGCTTGTATTCTCGCCCTGCACGTTCAAGCTTTTCACCGCGCATACGCAGGTACTCGGCAAGTTCTACGTTGTTGGCGGTCTGCTTTTGTTCTTCTGTGAATGGTATGTATGGCATTTGTCACCTCCAAACAAAAAAGGAGGACTTATAGATCCTCCGTTAATTCTTCTTCAACATTTCCCCATAGAAACTTCTGGCGTAAATATTCAGCGTGTTCATGAGAGATTAGACCGTCGCTTATTTCAGCCATATTTATACTGCCGTATAGTTCTCCCCACAAACAGTCAAGCAAAGTAGAATGATTTGCGAGTCCATCTTTATATGCATCAAGGTCATGCTGAAGATATTGAGGCAGACCATGTTCGTATGACCTGAGTATTTCTTTATTCTTATCTGCCATATTACGCCCTCCTGTCATTTTTCTTTATTATACCCACTATTGTGGAAAATGTCAAGAAAAATGCCATATACGTCATGACTTAAATCAAAATGTCACTCTAAATGAGTGACATTTTGATTAATGTTTCTTAATTAACGAATTTGCGTTTATTGATTTAGCCTTAGGCGATGATTCTGATTGTTTATCCTTCATTGACTTAAATATTTTATGTTTTTCTTCTGAATCTATGTTGTTGGTTTGATTGTGCTTTGGAATATCCTTTGGCACATATAATAATAAATCTAAACACAAATAATAAATCTTAATTTGATATAAAATAAATGAAAACAAACTCAGCGTCCATAAATGTGTAAAAAACGTCTTGTTAATATCATTCATGATATCATATGATAATAAGATAATGGAACAACCGATTAATGAAAAGGCTGAAATAGTTCCAAATAAAACATTGTAGACAAATGTTTTTCGATCTATTTTTTCAAAATACCAAATTACAAATTTATTCTTATTGTTTTTGGAGCCTATCAATTGACCAATTAAACTACCTGAAAATCCAGAAATAATAGACGTAAATGTAATTGTGCTCTTTAGTATATCTGCCATATTCTTACTTAGCATAACATTTATATTTGTCATCTTTTCGTTTATCAAATGCAGAATAACAAGGAATAGTATTGACATAAAGAACATACCAAAACGGTGTATTATTTTATTCACATTAATTCCCTCCAAAACATTCCTATCCACCTAATTCAAAAAGAATCCTATCCCGTCTTACAATATATCTTCTTAACATTTCGTCGCGTGCTTGTATAAAAGATAAACTTGTTCGTTTTTCAATATCAAAACTTATTTCGTCCTTTATAACATCTTCAATCAAATCAATTACGCCTGAGCCGTCTATTGTCGAATAGCTCACAGTTGCACTTTTAAAGTAATCTTTGTTTTGTCCAATTTCATTACACAAACCTCTGACTTTTTTATCTGCAAGCTGTTTTGTTCTAAAGCGACCAAGACTGATTATTACTTCTCCAGTTACCGCTTCATAGTCATTATACAAGTCTATTATGCGCTTTAAATCTGTATTATCCTCAATATTTGCTCTTTCAATATTTGCAAATTTAAGTACTATTTTCTTGTATATTGCTCCATGCCCAATTTTTGATATTGAAATAATAGGTCTGAACTCTATAAAACTACCACCATCAAAAAGATTTAATGATATAGCCATTTGACTCAAATATCTGTTCAGTTTTCCTATTGACATAGTTGTACGGCTTTGCTGAATCATAAAGATTTCATTGTCAATATCATACAAAATATGCAAAGGTGTTCCTAAGTATTCGCCATCGTTCAATTCAAGTGGAGCTGATTCGCGATCATCATAAGACATATTAGGAATATTCGCTTCATCCAAACGCATGAATCTTAAATGATAACAGTTGATGCCCATATAATCATCAAGATAAATATCTTCCAATCTATATTTATCATGGTCAATCTCACGAATTCGTTCCTTTAAAGGTAAACTATCAATAGCTGAGATTAAAGGAACAAGAGAATATTTATCGTCATCCGAAAGATTACTCTTAAACATTTGATAATAAATGAATTTTATAGGCTTTATCATTATTATTCCCCCAACGTGTTTTTTATAATTCTACCACATAAATTATGATTTTTCAATATATTTCATGTCTTTTTGTCATATTTAAACATAGTAGCAAACACATTATTGTTCAGCACGACAATAATAAAGCCTATTTTTTAAATTATATCAAAATTTCCAAATACATCAACTTTATATATTAACGATATTCCATATATACAGTGGTGCGGTCAACGTAAATATAAGACAGCCGAATATAATAGCCGCAGGGGTCCACTCTATCTGACCATGCTTTCGGTAATCCATATACAGCAGACCGATCTTTACGAACAGCAGTATAGCAAGCACAACGTCTATAACAGGAAAAATGACATTGTTAGTTATAGTTTTTATCTGTCCCTTTGCCTGATTCCAGGTGCTTTCTACAGCACCTGCAACGTCGCCCTCTGCATGAGCGTTCATTACTGCAAAATTCATAAATGTCATTACTGCCGCAAGCTCACAGGCGAGAGCTCTTTTGATGTTTTTCTTCAATTTATCGACCTCCAGTCATTTCAACAAGTCTGCCCGTGAGGACAGTCCTTGCATTTTTAAATTCATAGCTGCACGTTGACAGGGATATGAACCTGTCATTGTCAGCGTAATCTGTTTCTTTCAGCACTACCGATTTTTCGCATATATGCGGTATCCACTCCGATATAGGAGTATTGCCGTCATACAGCTCATCGTTGCAGTCGGTCTTGGCGCATGAGAAAAAGTCTATGCGGTATACAATTTCGGGCGTGGCAAGCCAGCCGTATCTGTGGCTGTCAAAGTAGCTGCTGTCTGAGAAATTCAGCACTCCTGCAAACATAGTTCCATTTTTCATGCTGTGACCGTAAAGGATATTCACAGAATTCATAAACCTGTTCTCGCAGCGGCAGTCAAGGAAGATCGTTCCTGCTTTGAGGCTGCTGCCATCATAGGCGTGAGAAAGATAATATTCGTTATCCCTACCCTGAGTAACAGGATAGGATATATTCGTGTTCGGTATGTACAGCCACCCGATAGCATCGGGATACTCCGAGTTCAGCGACTGTGCCGACTCCACAAGGCTCTGACGCACCTCATCGGAAATAGTATCAGAAGCAGTAACGGGAGCTTCATTTGCAGTTGTATAGCTGACGTTTATCGCTGTGTCTGCCGCAGTTGTCTCCATGAGGTCATCTGTTATCTCATCAAGAGTTCCCTGTGAGACCATTATCGGACGAAACGGAAGAAGGTCGATATCAGCCTTTTCCTGAGCAATATCGTCCTTGAAATAGAAATAGAAGCCTCCTAAGAGGAGGGCGGCTGAAACAGCCGCCGCTATGCGAAGTATATTCTTCTTATTCATTATCTGAGCCCTCAACAAAGTCTGGACAAAACTCGGAATAATCATTATCGGGTGTATCTTTTCCCTTTGTCATTTTTCTGTACTTGTAGGATATATAGGAAACGCCGCAAAGACCAACAATTATCATTGCAAGTCCCAGCGAATTTCTTCCTGCATCACCCGTAGGCGGAGGAGCGGTAGGCTTGTCAACAGCCTTATCGACCATTGTTATGCATGGGACTCCGTCTGAATTGAAAGCGTTAGCCTTAACGTCGTCAACGATAACACTGCCGTTTTCATCAATAGTGAACCGTATATCGGTAGCGATAACATAGCCGTCAGGTGCAGCGATCTCCTTGAGTGTATATCCGACGCAGGGGATATTTGAAATAACGTGAGCTTCATCACCTGAAATCCACTCGTCAATGACCTTGCCGTTTATATCTATGAGCTGCATTTTCGCTCCTGTGAGTTCCTTGCCGTAAATATCTGTTTTGCTTATTGAAACGGAAACGGGACGGTTTTCAGCGGTTATCTCCACAACATCTCCGTCCTCAGAAATATTGACTTCATACTGCTTTTCTGATAAGACATATCCTGTGGGAGCAGCTATTTCCTTAACGATATACTTGCCGTATGGAATATCAGTAAATCCGAACCTTCCGTCCTTGTCGGACTCGGTCGTCAGCAATGCGTTTTCAGCGGTAAACTCTGTTGTATCGGCTGAGAAAATACCGAATACAGCCTTTTCAAGAGACTCGTCCTTTTCGTCGACCTTTTTGCCTGATACGCTGCCGCGCTTGAGGTTATTCACAAAGGTGCCGCAGTCAATGTCAACTGTGGTCTGTTCCTGTCCCATGTACTGGAAATTCACAAGAGATTTCTCGCCGTTGAGCATATAGCTTTCATCGGTTGCGATCTCCTGAACATAATAGCGAGAGAACGGGAGCTTTTCCTCAAAGTGTGCAGTCATGTCCTCACCGAGAGTTACAGTTGATATCAAGCCGTTTTCGGGGATAATTGTTCCGTCAGCGGCAGTAATATCTTCGGCAGCGAACAGTCCGAATGTCACATTCTTGTACTCGTCATTGTCACCGATACCGAACTGCTCATCATGCTCCATGAACTTTTCAAGATGAATATCAACGCTTTGATAATCGTTGATAAAACTGCTGTTTACCGCATTGGAGACTGCAACTTCCTGTCCTGCATAAGTAAGCTCAATGAGCTTTTCTTCGCTGTTAAGCACATATCCCACAGGAGCTTTCTTCTCGCATACTGTATACTTGCCGAGATAAAGCTCTACTGTAACAGCGTATCCGTTTGTGTCCGTGATAAGGTCTGCAACTACTTCGCCGCTGCTTGCTCTGAGAGTACCGTCTGCGGTATAGATATCCTCTGCGGCTCTTACCTCAAACTCAGCTCCGCTGAGACCACTTTCCTCAAAAACAGGGGTATAGGTTGTGAAAGTCTCGTTATATTCTCCGTCCTCATTTTCATATGCGGAAGATGCCGCAGTTACACTCTTGAAGATGTCACCGCGCTTACTAACAGATATTCTTCCTTTCTGCGGAGTGTCATACTTCTCAACAGTTATCACTTTTTCTGTACCATCAACTGTGAAAGCTACAGGCTCATCATCGAGGAAATATCCTGTCGGAGCTTTCACCTCATGAAGCTCATAATCGCCGTAGGCAAGCTCTTTCGGGAGCATTAATGTACCGCTCTCGTTGGTATAGAATGTATCGAGAGCAGCTTCTTCGGGATAGTTAATAGTCTGTGAAATGTATTCGCCGCGGTCAACACTCCAAATCTTGAAGCCAACGCCCGAAACAGAGATCACCTTGCCTGTCTCAGCGTCCTTTTTCGCTATCTTTATGTTTGCGGAGATAACGGCATCATTAAGGATATACTGGTATGTCTTGCCGTTTTCGTCAATGACAACATCGAAGTCCTCCACAAATTCAGTATTCTTCCAGCCTGTGACCTGATGAACGGTATATGTGCCGTAGGGCAACTCCTTTGTCCGAGCAAAGCCGTTTTCGTCTGTAGTGAGATAGTCCCGCTCAGTTTCCTTTGCGTTATTGAAGCTGTCTGCGCTCTTGAGGAATATCTCAAACTCAGCTCCTGCCTCGGGAGTCTCGATACCTGTTGTACCGTCATCGCTGTGCTTTATGAGAGCGATCCTTCCCTTTATAACGTCCTCGGTAACGTCGAGGGAAATTGGGTTCACTTCAACTTTGTAATTCTGAGGCTCTGCGCCCACCTTGTAAATAGTATCGTTGAGCTGGTAGCCCTGTGAAGGTGTAAGCTCCTGAAGCGTGTAATTGCCACATATGAATTCATCAGTAATGAAGTGACCGTTTTCGTCTGTTGTATATGTAGCTATACGCTCGCCGTCACGGTAAAGTCCGTAGGTCGCGCCTGACAGTGTAGCATCGCCCTGTGCGTTAATGTTATCGCTGTCAAACTTTTTTACTTCTGCCTTGAACTTTTTGAGGCGGTTCTCAAACTTCACGTCAACTGTGAGGTCGATATTTCCGCTTGTGAGCGTTACGTCCTGCGACTTGGGCGTTACATATTTCGAGTCGGTGTTGACCTCTGAAACTGTGTAGTTTATCGCGTCTTTGGTGCTGAAATCATAGACATGCAGTCCTTCAAAAACAGCAGCGCCGTTTGAATTTGTCTTGGCGTTTTTTGTATGCTTTCTGCCGCCGTCAGTCCATGTGAGCTGGAACTCTCGGTCAGCGACAACGCCGTCCTCGGCAGTCTTATTTATTGTTATCTTACCGCTTGTTACATCTTCCTCAACATTGACATTGCCGTTTGCTTTCAGAGCCACAACATCGGAGGAAAGGTCATAGCCTTTCGGCGCGGATATCTCTTTGACGTAATACTGCTTATTCGGCAGCTTTATCGAGCCTGTTCCGTCAGCTCCTATGGTTATCTCTCCGACCTTCTGCGTACAGTTCTTATCGGTATATACGCCGTATACTGCCTTTGAGCCGTCTATGCTGCTTACGCCGCTTATCTTAACGCTGTTGTTGGTGCTGAGAACCTTTGTAATGGTGAACTTAACGTCATTCTGAGTAACACGGAACGCCGACATATTCAGCGCAGTAGAGCTTTTTCCGTCAGTCCTGTTATTGATAACGCAGCCCTCTGAACCATTGGATTCGATACGCCAGTGAGTACCGCCTTCACCGTTTCCGTCACCGACTGTTCTGCTGCTGATGTAGCTTTCATTAACGCCTATACTTTCAAGGTAAGCGATAACGTCATTTCGACTATCAAATTCGCCCATATATATCCACGAGTGATCTTCGCCGTAGGGATTCTGAGCTATGACCATAGAACCTGCGGAAATAGTCGAGCCGTCAGCACATTCCCAATAGGGACGCTCCGTGTAGGGGATATTCGACTTCTCCACGTCTATTTTTGAGGTAATGCCGTTGTATGTGATAGTGCAGTTATCGTTTACGGACAGCCAGTGGGGAGTGTCGACAGGCACAGGATTATTCCATGAAAAGCCGTTTGTGGAGTATCCAAGGTGGGTGAGCGTATAGTAGAGGAGTCCCGAACAGTCAACACCTTGATTTCGTACATAGTCAAGGTCAAGGGGACTATAGCTGTCCTGATAATATATGCCCGAATATCCCTTACAGCCCCAGCCGTAGGGAGAGCCGAGCAGAGTTGCAGCTTCTGCGATTACTTCATCGGCTGTGGGGAAGGCTGTATTTTCTGTTGTCATTGCAGCACCCGCGGAAAGCGTTCCGCCGATAGAAGTGCTGAACAATGAAACAGCGCAGAGACTTGCCATTATCCCTGCGCCGAGTCTTTTCATATTCTTTTTCAAATTGAACATCATTATTCTCCTTTGTAATGAAAAAAGTCCGATCTCTCAGACTTTTCACTATATGTATTTAATTGTCAATGCAGTTCATCATAGCTCATATCGCTGATGATACTGCTGTCTGCAATATGATTGCCGTCAATATCGACGACATCGGTAAAGCAGTAGTTATAGTCGAGGAAATATCCGCCCTCGGTATCGAGAACATACCATATACCGTCCACATTCACGATATTCGCAGTATGACCGTACATACCTGCGTCCGTCCATACTATATAGCACCCGATCCCTATATCATGGCATATCTTGTATGTTCTGCAGGCATGGTTAATGCAAGTGCCGCTTCCGTTCTGCCGCATATATTCATACACAGCTTTCGCCTTGCCGTAGTCAGTTCCGTCATTAGGAAGAAGAAGCTTTGGCTCGGTTATCGGCTCTGTTACAGCTATCGGCGGAGCCGTCTGCTGTGCAGTCGTAACAGGTATCGTTACTGCCGCTGCCGCCGCCGACGTTGTCGTTTGCGGCGGTTCTGTGGCTTTGGTGGTATTATCGGTACTCGTTACCTCTGCGCCCGACACAGCCGCTTCTGCGGTGCTGACAGGATCTGTTGTTTGTATCGTGGTTTCATGTGTTGCCGCAGTTGTCGGCTGAACGGTTGTTGCAGTAATAGCGGTAGTTGCAGAAGCAGAGCTTATCATTTTTTCTTCTGCTGATACTGCGGAAGTCTCGGCTTTGGTGGGCGGACTTTCACTCATTCCCGTATTTTGCCCACAGCCTGTAAGCAGCATTAAAAGTGCTAAAATGGCGGTTATTCCTTTCATAACCATACCCCCTTTGTGTTTTTCTTTAAAATACCACAAATATTCGGGAATGTCTATGATTTTGTCGAAAAATCGACCTAACCACCAAATCGAGCCGCTGTTTTTTGACCTGTGGGACAAACGCGGTATTTTGCTGTTATTACAGCTTACATTGCCATTGAAAAATCCTCGTCCTGTTCTTCGCTGAGATCTTCGTCTTCCGATTCTTCATCGTCGAGTTCTTCACTCTCGTCCTCTGATTCCTCATCGTCGAGTTCTTCGTCCTCGTCCTCTGATTCTTCATTGTCGAGCTCTTCATCTTCGTCCTCGGATTCCTCATCGTTGAGTTCCTCATCTTCGTCCTCTGATTCGTCATTGTCGAGTTCTTCAGCTTCGGCTGCTTCATCGAGCTTTGCTGCATTCTGAGCATTAATAAGCTCCTCATCTCTCCTGATCTCAGCTTCAACGAGACCGAGAACGAACTCCTTCTGCGTAATGCTGTGACGGTGCAGATAGTCTTTCAGCCTCTGGAACATATCCTCTGGCATCTGGAACGCCATTGTTCTTGTAGGCATTGCATTTTTCACCTCCTGCGGCTGAATTTTCGGGTGAAGTTCATTGTATAGCGCCTGTGAAACGAATTCAGCCATTGTCATTCCATTGCTTTCAATGAACTCACGTATTTCTGCGTGTAATGAGGCATCTATTTTGACGGTAATGCCCTTTTTCTTATCTGCCATTTTGCTCACTCCTTATAAAATTTCTTATCGCTATTTCGGCGAATTCGTCTGCCGTCAGCCCCCGTTCCTCGGCAGCCTTTTCGAGCTGCTCTGCAAGGGGAGACGGTATAAATAATTCTTCTTTCATTTCAGCCTCCTATGTCTGAGAAATGCCCTCGTCTAGTTCTTCGGCCTGTTCTTCTGCAAGTTCTTCTTTCGTCATGTATATGAGCGGATACTTGAACATTTCGGAGAAATCTTCGATCTGCTCGTCTGTAAGTGAAAAATCAGCCATTTCGCCATGAGAGTTTACTCCGTTGCCTATGACCATAAAAGTACCGTGAATTATCGTATCTCCGATTCTGCGGTTAGGCTCATAGTTTTTGAGCAGAAATTCCTCGTCACAGTAAATGAGAGCTTCGTTATTGTCGGCAAAATATACAGGCTCGATAAGACCGCCGACCACGCTCTGCTTTGCTTTCAGCTCATTGCGTATTTCACCTTCATACGGCTCTTTCCCGTTTTCGATAATGAGAACGTGCAGCATTTCCATGTGATCGGTCTGCTCAATGTCAAACGGAACTTTCTTAAAGCCAATGCTGTCGCAGTAATAAAAGCCAAAATCATCGCCGTCCTCTATTTCCACAATGTCCGATACTGACAGTGAATGACCGCAGTATCCGGGAGGAGGGTTAGTATTACAGAGCGCAAAAACTGATTCAATATCTGAACAGTTTACTATACCTCCATATACCTGACGATAGATGAGTGAGTCCACGCCGCCTTTTTTCATAACATGGTCATAGCTCATGAACTTATGCTTGTTATAGTCAAGGCTGTCATCTATCTGGAATACCCTTATCCGCATTTTCGGAGCAGTAAGCTGTTCAAGCCTTTTCTGCGCCCATTGCGGCAGCTTCTCCGGATCAGCAACTCCTAAGAAGTCGCTGCGGCGGAACTGTCCGTTTTCACCGTCTGCAAGGAACTTACCGAACACCTTACCGCCGAGCTTATCTGGATAACAGCCAAAGCCGCTTTGTGCATAGAAATACTGAAAGAACGGTCTGCGGAACTCATCTTTGAGTATAGTCGGTTTGAGAATAAGGAGCTTTTCTGCATATTCCTTATCATCTGACAAACATTTTTTGTTATCGAGCAGTCCGAGAGCCTTGTACTGTTTCCGCACTTCTGATGTGAAGCCATCAAGTACAGCAGGGTGACTGTCTACAGCGTATCTCCGCATTTCATCTGTGGAAATATCCGTAGTTATTATCCCTTTTGCCCATTCCTTATTGGAATTTGAAAAGCGTCCGTCATAGTCCTTACAGCAGATAGTTGCCGCAAGCACCCACATTGTACGGTCATAACCGTACTCGGAAAATACCTCATTGACGCATTCCCTGTCAAGGTACATACCGTCGAAATGCTCCCTTATAGCCTTTTCGATAGCTTCCATGCACTCGCAGTTGGCTTTATAGCTTAACTTCCACCTTTCAAGCTCGTCCATTTCTACGGCATCGGCTCTGCTGTGCTTGTACAGAAACTCAAAGCTCATGAAGCATCGCCCTTTAATATACTGCTTATGAGGTCTGGAGGAATTTCGGGAATAACTGTTCTTCCCTCAAGCTGCTGTACTGTTACATCTTCCTCGCTGAGTGTCAGCCGTATGACATTTGTTTTATTTGCTTCATGTATGACACCCATGATAACAATATCATCGTTATCTTCAACAAAGCCGATAGTGTGAATTATCTTTTTCATTATTAGTATCCTTCCTCGTCATCGTCAAGAAATGACAACTGACGGTTTAAATTACGCCTTTCGGACGTATCGTAATTGCTGATAAACACCTCATGATATTCAGCTCCGCTCTCGTATCTCTGCGCAAGATTATTGAGCCTTGTGATTTCCTCGATGTATATACCGGGGATATTCCACAGCGCCCTAATCTCAGGGCAGTCGTTATACGATACAAGGAACTTTCCCTCACATTCAAGCAAAATATTCCTCAGCCTGATATGATCCTCTCTTGTGAAATCAACATCTTTGTAGAAGCTCTCCGTATCATAGTACGGCGGATCGCAGTAGAAGAAGCTGTCAGGTCTGTCATAGAGCTTTATGAGTTCCTCGAAGTCCCTGTTCTCAATAGCGACTGACTGAAGCCTTTCTGCGGCTCTTTCGATAAGCGGAAACCTTTTCCACATGGAAACAGGTCTACAGCAATACTGGTCGGTTTTATGACCGTAGCTGTACTGTATGAGATAATAGAATTTCGCGGCTCTGTCGTAGTCGCGGAATCGAGCAAAAACACCTCTCCTGCGCTGCTCAACGATACAGCGGAAGTCATCACGGGCGTTTATCATAAACATGAGCTTTTTTATGAGCTTTCGGGCATTCTTTCGGACGCAGCGGTAAAGGTTAACAAGGTTGCTGTTGGCATCGTTGAAGACCTCAAATTTCTCAGGTGTTTTATGAAAAAGCACCCAGCCTGCACCGCCGAAAACTTCTATATACCGCCCATAGTTAAGCGGAAAACGTATTATTATCTTGTCGCGGAGAGATTTCTTACCTCCCACCCATGACATGAAACTGTTCATACGCCTCCTTTCCGCCGCTTATGCGTCGGAAACAGAAACAGCCGCCTGCATGGAACATTTCTGCTCCCGACAAGCGGCTTTAAATATTATTCTTCTTTGCCTGCAAACAGGCTGATATCATTCCTTTCTTTGTAGTATAGTCTGCCGCCTCATTGACTGCGAAACACAGCTCGCGGTACTGCTTGCAGGAAAGCACCGTTTTTGCTCTTTTCAGCATTGACGGAATCGTTCCATTAAGCGTAACTCTTGCTTTTTCGTATCTTTTGCGTGTCTGCATACGACCTCCTTCCCTCAAAGGTTATCAGGACGTATCCATTTTTCATTCCTCCTTTATTGCTCCGAGATTGACAGTATTTCTGCCGAGCCGTCGCTGTATTTGAAATATATATATATTAACAGCAGTATTTATAACTGCTGGGATAGGCTTTCGGCATCTTCAGTTTCTGCCTGCAAGTCCTGTTCTCTGCAGGGCTCAATATATTCGCCGATAATACAGAGTGCTTTCAGATAGTCATCCGAAGAAGTTACGCGGTTATACATTTCCTTTGCTTCTTCAGCCATACCGTTTTCTTTTAATGTCCTTGAAGCAATCCCAAGTAAATTGAAAATATTTCCGTTGGCTCCTATTATCGGGCTCATTGGCTTTTTCTTTTCTGACATTTATTACATCTCCATTTCTGCGGACTCTTCTTCATAACAGTCCGTATTTATATATTCATCAAGCTTTACGCTATCGCCGAGATAACTGTAATCATCCTTATCAACAAATTTGCTATGCCAGAACTCATCCATTTCAATAGGTTCTTTACAGATGATCGTACCCCAGTAGTTGACCATTACAGACGGCTTTATCTCACATATTTCGCCTGTACAGTCATCATCGTGTCTGACATCGTATACATAAAGACCTTCGGGTACTGTGCTTCGGTCAACTCTCATATTTGTGAAAAGCACTGTCTGTCCGAAAAGCTCCATAAGCTCAAAGTCTTCCTCTGCTGCATTTACCTTCATAGCTGCATACCCATGTCATGAGCTTCTGACTGGCTTTCTTCCTGAGATATGACATGAAAGCTGTCAACTCTGGGAACAAGAGAAAGCCCTTGTCCGTTATCCCAACTCACCATAATGCTGCACATATCATCAACTCCCATAACAGTTCCCGTAGTACCGGGCGGTACAGGTCTGGGATCGTCAGACATACAGTCACAGCATATCCTTGTTCCTGCAGGATAACGGCTGCGATAGCTTTCAACTTCATTTCTGCTTGGTATCCTCATATTATACGCCCCCTTGTGCGGCAGGAAACACAGGTTCGATAGCCCAGCCTTTCATAAACCAAAGATATATGATTATCCTGCCGAGTTTTTTGTTTTTATTTGCATTTTACTGAGCCTTTCATTTGCCTGTGCAACTCTTATCTCCCACCAACTGCAAAGCTCATCAAGCTCTGATTCTGAAAGTGTGCTGTAGCATTCGCAGTTAAGGCAGAGCATTATTCTGCCGTTCTTTTCCTCAATAGCAGGAACTGCAGAATAAACGCGGCGTTCAAAGAACTGCGGAAGAGAAACAGGAGTAAGTGCATTACAAGAACTTACATATATCTCATTCCTGCATTTTTTCTTCTCACGCTCGATAAGGACGCGGTAATCATCGCCGCCGTCCCACGGATTTTCGTATGGAGCTTCTCCTTTTACCATTATCGGTGAAAAGAGCTTTAGTTTTACAAATTTCATCTTTTACCTCCGATCATAAAGAAAGACCGCCGATTTCTTCAGTATCAGCGGTCATATCCTGTGTTTCTTCTGTTGTAACTGATATATCAGGCTGCAAGGGTATATCAAGGTCGCTGACCTCGACCGATGATATATCGGGCTTTGCATTCAGCTTTTCGGCTACTGCATTCCGTATAAGCTCCTTAATATCGTCAAAATCGCAGTCAAGGTCTTTCAGCGTATCTTCAATAGTGAAGTCCTTATGACCGAGATGCGCGAATGTGGCTATCTTGTCTGCTGCGCTTGATATGGTGTCGAGAAGCCTTTTTTCGCTTTCTGTAATGGGAGCTTTGACTGTTTTCAGTCCGCTCTGCTCCAGTTCATGCTGTTCAAGCATTGCTTTAGCATGGGGAACGAATGCCGAATATTTCGGATAATTGCAGCCGTCAGTATTGATTATAACTCCGTCACCGCTTGTGTCATCATAGATAAGGATACAATGATTATTGTTATCTTTATCGTAATACATACACTCCTGATTTTCTGCAATAAAATCATAGCAGCTATCAGTAATATTTACAAGAGCTTCATATTCATCATGTGGTATTGCTATTGCCTTTTCAACTATGCAGTCAGCAGGCTCATAGAAGTTTGCTTTATAGTTCAGCGTAGTCCTTATGACGAGCTTATCGGTAGTTTCAAGCTCTGGCGTAGTTGTTATCTCTTTATACAGCTCTGCTATCGACTCGGAATCGCCATCAACTACCACCTCATACAGGTCATCAACTTTATTATTATCAAGATACTGCATAAGCTCATTAAGCTGACCGAGAGTATCGCTGCTGCATATTCTGGCGCATATTGCTATTTCTGCTGAGTCCTGACCGTATATTTCTATCTCATAGCCGTAATTATTATTACTGGTCAGATTTATTTCATGCGGAGAAATATCCAGTCCGATACGCGAAAGCTGATTTTTGAGACTGTCGTTGTCTTTCGGAAGTCCTGCAAACATTATTTTTTCATTGTACTTAATAAGTATGCCTATCATTTTATCACCTTCTTTACATAGCAAGACCGAGGCACTCGTCCTCGGTCGTTTCTTCTGTTTGATTTTCGGCTAATTCCTGGAGCTCCGAGTCGATAGCATCACATATCGTCCTTGCGGTCTCCTGTATCTCGTTGAGGAAGCGGTTTAGCTGCTCAAGCTGCTTGCCCTGACTCCATGAAGCTATATATGGGAAACTATAGTCGCTTGTGTCGATACCGTATCTTGAAGCCACTATGTACGCCACTGATTCTGCCTGTACTTCCTTGTCACTTCTGGAAGTGTTCGCCGTTGGGAGCTTTTTGTCGGGATCGTGCAGCAGGGCGTGAGCGCACTCGTGAATGGCAGTCTTAATGGCTTGTGCGCCGCTGAGATTCTCCTGTATCACTATACGCTGCTCACCGTAGCTGTAATATCCCTTTGCTCCGCTTTTTATGTCCTCGAAATCCACGGGCAGACCAGTTATATCGTGGACAGCATTTATAACAGCTTCAACCTGTTCGTCCTCGACAGCCTCATTCAGCTCATGGACGTATTCAGGTATCGGCTCTCCGCTGGTCTGGGATATGTCAAAAACGTACACTTTCTTGAAACCTATGGACGTCTGCTCGACCTCGACCTTCTCCTTTTTTTCAGAGCCGTCAGCGTTATATACCTGATTACCGTTGCTGTCAATGACAGGCTGCTCCTTGAGTTCTTTGGACTTGAAGGACATCGGGGCGAGTATCGCTATACCTTTTTCTCCTTTGTTGATAGTCCTGCCGAGCTCCTTCCACTTGCCAAATGCAGCCACAAGGCTTGCATCTGGCTTCTGAAGCATAATGAGAATACAATTGCCTGCGGAATAGTTCGTGAACTTACTCATATACCGCAGGCATTCTTTATAGCTTTCAGACTCGAAAACAGCCTTAACGCCGTCGTCTATTTTTTTGAATAAGCTCTGCATTTCCTCACGCTTTTCAGCCCTATATTCAGCTTTCTGCTGTGGCGTGAGCTTTTTCTTCCATGCCGTATTATCTACCTCCATTCATTTAGAAAAGTATTTATATATGCAAAAAAGCCGACTCTGTATGGCTTCTGTACGAAACCAACAAAATCGGCTTTGAAATCGGATGAAAATTCTATATTTGGTTTTGGGCTGTTTTCTGAGCTTTTCCGTACTTTTATTCCTGGCTGTCTTTGTATCAGCTCTCATAACGCTTTTTGTCGCGTTCGAATCGTATTTTTACGGTTTGGGATCTACGGTAACACATAAAAAATTTTTTCTTTTTGATGCGCAAAAACTCCCGAAAAATCGGGAGTTTTTGGCTTGGGATCTGTATTGTAACATAGATATGGTGACCCGTACGGGAATTGAACCCATGATTCCGCCGTGAAAGGGCGGTGTCTTAACCTCTTGACCAACGGGCCGGATGCGTTAAAGCGAAAAGCGATAACGCATGGTAGCGGCAGTAGGATTCGAACCAACGACCAATCGGGTATGAACCGAGTACTCTAGCCAACTGAGCTATGCCGCCATACAAGCTGTGTAAATATCACAGCTTAGTTATTATACTACATAATAGAAGAAAAGTCAAGGGGATTTGAAGAAAAAGCGGAAGTTTGTAGAAAACAGCACAAACGCGGTGAGCATTAGCAATGGAATTGTGGAAAAGAACGAAAACTAAGCCTTATCTTTCTGCTTGAAAATAAGAGAGGCAATCAGACCAAATAGGAGAGCGGCAGTTACTCCGCCGGCTGCGGCAGTCAAGCCGCCAGTGAAGATACCGAGAAATCCGTCCTTTTCGATCGTTTTGCGAATGCCCTCAGCGAGAAGATGACCGAAACCCGTAAGGGGCACGGACGCACCTGCGCCCGCAAACTTGGCGAAGGGCTTGTACAGACCCACGGCTGAAAGAATTACTCCTGCTACGACATAGCCCGTGAGAATGCGCGCAGGGGTGAGGTTAGTGAAGTCGATGAGGAGCTGACCGACAGCGCACAAAGCTCCGCCGACGAGAAAAGCCTTGATGATATCCATAAGCATAGAATTTACCCCCTTGTGAAGTGAACGAGATGAGCGATAGACGGAATGGATTCGCCCTGCTGGACGGACATTGGCGACATTAGCGCGCCTGTTGCGATAAAAAGCATACTGCGGACTTCTCCGCTTTGGAGCATGGGCAGGAAATGACCGCACAGAACGCTTGCACTACAGCCGCACCCCGAACCTCCGCAGTGGGTGTCCTGCGCGTCACAGTCGAAGATCATAGCACCGCAGTCTCTGTGCTGTATCGAAATGTCGATATTCTGCCTTGCCAAAATGTCGATAACGAGCTTGCTGCCGACCGTACCCAAATCTCCCGTGACTATCAGGTCATAGTCGTTTGGCGAAGTTTTCGTTGCGGTGAGATAACGCCGTATAGTTTCCGCAGCGGCAGGAGCCATAGCGCTGCCCATATTATTTATGTCCGAGACATCGAGGTCAGCTATTTTGCCGATACAGCCGCCTGCAACGGTTGGAGCGTCCTTTCCGCTGACCTCTGACAGAATGACAGCGCCCGAGCCTGTGCACGTCCATTGAGAGGTGGGAGTTCTCTGACCGCCGTAGGAAAGCGGAAAGCGAAACTGTCTCTCAGCCGTTGAGAAGTGCGACGAGGTGACGGCAGTTATTCTCTTGGCCGCGCCGCTGTCAATGAGGAGCGAGCTTATGAGCAGTCCCTCCGCCATAGTGGAGCAAGCGCCGTAAAGACCGAGAAACGGTATTTCAAGCTCCCTCAGACCGTAGGTCGAGCCAATGCATTGGTTTATGAGGTCGCCCGAGCAGATAACGTCCACATCGTCTTTGAGAATATCGGCTTTTTGTGCGGCAATACGCACAGCTTCAAGCTGAAAGCGGCTCTCGGCTTTTTCCCATGTTTCCTGTCCGAAGTGACTGTCCGCGACCACCTTGTCAAAGCAGTAACCGAGCGGCCCGTCACCCTCCATTTGTCCTACCACAGCGGCAAAGCTTTCTGCGCCGACTGATTTTGAGATCCTGAAAATTCCCTGTTCAATATATTCAGCCATAATACCTCCCTGACACTTGCTCTGAAAAGCGTCACATCGTAAAATCTTCGGTAGTATTATGGCTGGATTGAGTAAAATTATGCAAAAAAATAAGAGACTTGAAAAAAGTCTCTTATAACTTATTTAGGTAGTGTTGACACTAAGATAATATGCAGATTTTCGAGCATAAATTTTACGTAGACAA
>ERZ834722.497-NODE-497-length-43075-cov-158.386611_pt1 | contig 43075 bp, 26 predicted proteins | sample MGYA00519576_ERZ834722 | MGnify/ENA primary metagenome ERZ834722 (study PRJEB31850, sample SAMEA3708759) | human gut metagenome | biome: human gut; feature: human-associated habitat; material: faeces | place: China | collected 2014 ...
AGACCATCTTCTATCTGATGTTCAGCTTTCTCAACATCTATATCCGCACAGAGGTGAAGAGCGGCATCAGTTTTGACAGCACCCAGCGCACTATCAGCGATTGGAAGATTAAGGAAGAATAAAGAAAAAATCCGAAACAGAAGCTTACCAAGTTATCTGTTTCGTTTTTTTTGATGCTTATATAGTTAGGATGAGCCGAGTACTTCGAGCCGACTTGATTTGTTTAAAAAACTAAGTCATAGTTTTCTCCCTCACAACTCACGGTTTCTTTCATCATAACTCATAGGTTTCTTTCCAGCATCTCATAGGTTTCGGCACCATATCCCATGGTTTTCAAGCAAAAAAGGGCTAAAAAAACAACACGGACAAATTGAATTTGTCCGGACAAATTATCCACAGTCTTATAAATTACTTATTTTCAACAACTTACAAGCTACCGGACAAATGAGCCGGACAAATTCAATTTGTCCGTGTTTTAAAAATAAAGCGTAAGCGTCTCCACTTGCCGATGTTCCCGAAATTACGTCACGACGTAACATCTGAGGCGTCACGACGTAGCAATCGACGCGTCACGACGTAGCGACAGATACGTCGCGACGTTATTCCAGCGTCAGCCATCCATCTTCTGTCCAGTTGATTTTCTTCTGAACCAGGATGCTGGCGCCATTCTTTGGCACGCTGTAACCATGACAGAAGAAGAAATCGCCATCAGGGAAAGAGTAGGCAGAACAATGACCCATCGCCTCATATTCTTTCTTATCGCCTTCCAGAATCAGCGTACCACCGCCATTGCGCATGTCTCTGCCTGCCTTATCCAAATAAGGACCGGCAACCTTCTTGCTTCTGCCCACGGCAACACGATAGTTGCTTTTGATGCCACGGCAGCAGTAATCCCAGCTCACGAAGAGATAGTAATAATCACCATGTTTCATGATGAAAGGAGCCTCGATGGCATTGGTGCCGGCAAACTTGGAGGTAGGATTCGGCTCTGCAGAAGTATCGCCCACGGCATGACGACGGGCGATGGTCTGAGGCTTGGCGCCCTTCTTCACATGCATCGTCTTCTTATCCAACTTAATCAGCTGGATGCCATCCCAGAAAGAGCCCCAGGTTAGCCAAGGGTTTCCCTTCTCATCAACGACGAAATTCGGATCGATGGCATTCCAGTTGTCTCTATCGCCCTTGGAGGCGATGAGGCAGCCCTCATCCTTCCATCCATCCTTATCAGATAAGGAAGTATTGCTCAGCAAGCCGATGGCAGATGTGTTCTTACCAAAGGTGGAACAGGAATAAGCCAGATACCACTTGTTCTTGAAGCGGATAACATCCGGAGCCCAGATATGCGTGGTAAAACCAGGCACACTATCATGCGTCCATACCGGAATCTCGCTGTTCTTGAGCACGCCCTGAGGAGCAATGGTCCAATGCTTGCGGTCGGTGGAAGTCATCTGCGTGATGCCATGACCTGTGCAGTAGAGATAGTACTTGCCATTCTCATACGCCATTACAGGGTCGTGGACAAAAGGAGTATCTACCACAATCGGTTCCTGCGGAGCATTCTGTGCCATCATCTGGCAACCACCTTTTACAACAGGAGCAGCAATGAACATTGCTGCTCCCAATAGTATTTTAGAAATCTTCATATAATTACACCTTATTATATATAAGAGAATTACTTGTTCACAAATTTCTTTCCGTTCACAATCACTACACCCTTGTAGCTCTTGTCTACCTGCTGACCGGAGAGATTATACCACTTGCCATCATCCTTCTTCTGGATGATGATTGGGTTCGAGATGCCTGTAGAAAGGCTTGAGCCGTCGATGTAAGACTTCTCGTTCACGAAGAAGAGGACAATCTTAGATGGCTTAGCCGTCAATGTGGTGGTATAGGTATAATGATATACCTTGTTGGTTGTAGTCGTGATGGTAGATTCCATCTTGAATACGCCTGCAGCAGTCAAGCTAACAGTCATATCAACCAAAGAGCCATTCATATCCTTTATGAATACATTCATTTCGTCGCTCGTATCAAAATCGTGGGTGAATCCGGAAGCATTGTAGCTTCCACCCCATCCGAAGAAATCATTTCTGATAACGAAGTACTCCTTATCTGCTCCATAGCCAGCATCCTCACGCTTTATCTGAGTAGCCGCCAAGCACCAGTTGTTCCATACCGCAGACATATCACTATAGTTATAGAACTTGAACTGTATCTTCTTGCCAGCCTGCAACTCGTAGTAAGGAGAGAAGTTTGTCCACCAGCCTGAAGTTGTATTCTTCTGTGCAGAAACAGGATAGTAAACCGGAGTCGTTTCCTCTGCCTCAGCATCGATGTTCAGGGTATAATCCTTAGTATATTCATAACCGTCCTTGCTGACAGTCATGGTCATGGTGACCTTACCCTTGCCCTTCACTACGCCCTCATCGGTCAGAATAGAAGGATTGCTTGACTTCCATGAAATGGTAGCACCGAGATGCCCCTCTGTTGGGAGTTTTGGCTTTGAATTCAAAGTTGCACCATCTGCAAAAGGAACACTGGTCTTATCCAATGTATATTTGATAGCCGCCTTGGCATCAGCCTTGCTTCCCCAGATACTCAAACCGCGAGTCTGCAAGCTGGCACCACCTGATGTAGCCAAACCGTCAGAAGAACTGAGGGCTGTAAAGCAGAGTGCCTTGATATTGGTATAATCGATGGTCTGCTCGGTAAGCACACCCTTGAACTTCACCTCTGCATTGGCTGTAGCAACACCCTTCAAGGTAAGATTGATATAGCTTGTACCGCTCACCAGTTCCCATTTACCGGTATACTCGCCTGAGATAGAACCATCGGCATTGAGATGGATGGTAACAGGTTTCTCATAAGCCATTGCCGCTGTATTCTGACGGTAAGGATGAGCTATGATCTGATAATCTCCCTCTACCTCTGTTGCATCATAGAGCTGCTGGGTAGCAATATCATTATCAGTATAAGTTTCGCCGCTAAACTCGTAAGGAGCAGCAACCAGCCAACCGTCCTGGTTAACGAAGAGCTGATGTACACGAACCTCATGCTCCTCATCTCTGTTCATGAAGCGGGTATGGTAAACGATGAGTGCACGTCCCTTATGGTCTACAATGGCTGAGTTATGTCCCTGAGCCAGTTCGGCATTAGGCATGGTTTCCCACTGGTAGTTGCCGAAGAGTTTCACACCCTCGTCGCGCTTGGCATCGCTACCGAAGTTGAGAATATACTTGCCATACATGGCATCAATGCCCGTTGAAGTAAGACAGTCCTTATAAGGTCCGTCAGGTTTCTCCGAACGGAAAACACGAATCTGATAGCCACCAGCAGCCGTCAAACCACCATAACTCATAAAGAGATAGTAGAACTTGCCCACCTTCTGGATATAGCTTGCCTCGCCGGAAACATAATATCCACCGGCAATCTTCTTGCCGAAATAAGGATCACTGGTACAGTTGGCATTGGCACCCCCAGGAGTTACCGTCTTACCGCTTATCTGATAAGGGAAAGTATAGGTGTAGTCACGAAGACCATTGGTCTTGTCGAGTCTGATTATAAAAATACCACCCGACCACGAACCATAGCTCATCCAGAGATTGTCATCATCATCATAGAATACGCATGGGTCGATACAGTTAGGCCAGAAAGAGCCCCAACTATCACCCGTCTGATAGCGGGCAGGCAGAGAAGTTTCGCCTGTAGCTACAGCCAGGTCGGTATGCTTCCAGTCATCATCAGCAGTATAGGCATTATGAGCGAATGTGCCCTGGAAGCCCGAGAATACCACAGGTCCCTGATAGGCCCAAGGTCCTTCCAGGTCATCGGATGTGAAGCAGACAATGGAAGAGCACCAGTGGTCACCATTCAGACTCATATACATACACCACTTCTTCATGGTCTTGTTGTAGATGACATCAGGAGCCCACTGCATACCCTTCACGGTATTGCCCTTAAACTGCCATCCATTGGCATCGAAGTTGCCGAAAGCCACTTCCTCGCCCTTATAGTTCTTCACCTTTTTGATGACGTGAGTGGCGTAAGCATCTTTAAAATTAATCAGTTTACCATTCACGTCAGCAAAAAGACTGTTGCTGGTTCCGGCATTCTCCTCACCAGTTTTGAAGGTGTTCCATATCTGATAGTTGCCCGTAGCATAAGTCTTGGCTCTGCCAAGATGCGTACCGTAGATATAATATTTAGGGTTGGTGGTAGAGCCCGTAACATCCATCACGATAGAAGGGTCATGCACAGCGATGCGCCCTGTTATCGTTTGGGTAGCGTATGCATTAGCCAGATCATTATCGCCGACAGGCGTCTGAGCCATAGCTCCGTTCATCGCCATCAGACTCATGATAGAAAGTAATAACTTCTTCATACGATTTCAAGTTTAAGATATGATTTTTTTAAACCAAGGAAGGTCTATGGTGTTTTCGCCATAGACCTCACCTAAAATATATAATGTATATTGACAAAGATTACTTGCCGGTTGTTTCACCCTCAGTAGTCTCGCCACCTTCAGTGTTATCTCCACCCTCAGTGGTGTCGTCCTTCTTTGGAGCATCTGAGAGTTCCCAACCTGCATTCTGTCCTAAGTTAGGATTCTTCTTGTAAGTGTCGTCAGGCACTGGGAAGTAATAATTCTTAGGAGAAGAGAACGCACGGGTAGGATGGGTATTATCATTGCGATAAGTATATACCTGGCTCTCATCAGGAGTAACAACAACGCTATAGATGTTGTAAACCTGCTTGTAGCGTGGCTCACTCTTTTCTGTAGCAGCACTCTTGCCATCAAACAACTTCCAGCGGCGCTCGTCGAAGAAACGGTGATCCTCGAAAGCCAACTCGATGCGGCGCTCGTTGCGGATACGCTCACGAAGCTGTTCCTTGGTCATACCCTTGTAAGCAGGCATACCCACACGGGCACGAACCTGGTTTACATAGTCGTAGGCAGCATCAGGACCCTTTGCCTCATTCAAAGCCTCAGCAGCATTGAGCAGAATCTCAGCATAGCGGAAGATAGGGCATGCTGTGATATAAGTGGTAGGGTTCTTGAAACTCATATTGTGAACGAACTTCTTAGAATAGTAACCGGTTGTAGTACCACCATGAAGTTCCTGATAGTCCTTACCGCCAACAGAAACATCAACGGCACGCTCCTCATCCTGGCTCTTGTCACCCCAGATGCTTCCCTGATGGAAGATGGTCTGCTCCAGACGTGGGTCACGGTTCTTGTAAGGATCCTGGTCATTGTAAGAAGGATCCTGGTCGATAGGAAGACCATTGATGGTCTCGTAAGAATCAACCAGATTCTGTGTAGGGTTTACACGACCGGTAGAGTTCACATTACCGGAGAAACCACAAGGAGTGTTGAACATCTCAATTTCTCGTGTATTCCACTCACTGCGGCTGAGGATATACTCAGGATTCAGGTGAGGAGTACTGGTGAAGCACTCGTAGTAGTTCTTGTTTGGGTTGTTATCATCTGTTGTGTAGAGACGGTAAGGATTGGCAGAACTCTTATTGGCATTGATGAAAGCAAGGGCTGCATCAGCAGCTTCCTGCCACCAGGTAACATCATTTGTAGGATTGTTCAGTGCAGAAGCACGATAGAGCAATGCTCTTGACTTCAATGCATAGACAGCAGCACCATTGATACGTCCCCAGTTCTCATTCTCATTGCTGTAACGGAATGGGAGTGCACCACTCTGGATGATGGCATCGCATTCATCAGCTACCCACTTCAATGCTTCAGGAGCAGGAGTACGGGTGATAGAAGCAGCCTCAGCATTATCCAACACATGATCTTCGATAGGTACTGCACCGAAATAGCCAATCATATCGAAATGAAGGATGGCACGAATGAAACGCGCCTCTGCCTTGTAACGGTCGCAGAGTTTGTTGTCGTCACCGCTCTTCTCAGCATTTCCGATTACGCTCTCACGTGCCTTTGAAATAAAGTCGTTGCAGACACGGATTCCCTTCAGATCGTTGCTCCAATAACTATTGGCAAACCAGTGGTTCTTGGCATCGTATGAATCGTTCAACACACTGTGATAGTAATGCACATTCCAGTAAGAAAGGGCATTATCGGTCATACAGTCACGAGAAGCAGCACGGAACTGACCATCGGTATATCCCGCAAAGGCATCAGGCAAATAGGTATAGGCATTTGCCAAGACACCACGGGTACGGTCGTAGTTGCTGTAGATGTTCTCGTCGGTATAAGTCAAGTCGACTTCCTTATCGAGGATGTCGCTGCAGGAGGTCATACCTCCTACAGCCAGCATCGCCAATGATATATTAACTAATATCTTTTTCATATTCGTTTTTGATAAAATTGATTAGAAACCAATGTTAATACCAAATGTAAATGACTTTGTCTTTGGATACCACCAGCAGTAGCTCAATGGCTTCTCTGGGTCTACATCATCTGGCAGACTGCTAAAGGTAGCAATATTATAAGCGCTGAAGTAAACGCGGCACTTAGTCATCCACAACTTAGAAATCAACTTAGCAGGCAAAGAGTATCCTACCTCAATATTACGGATTGACCAGAAGTTACCATTACGTACCCAGATGTTGTTCTGGTAAGAGCCTGTAGCACGGTCTGAATCAACTGCATCGAATCCATTATAAACAGGACGTGGATAAGTAGCATTCACGTTGCGAGGATCAGAAGGGTCATCAGTATAGTAACCCCAAGCCTTTGTTACCTCATGGGTACCCATGTTACTCCATCCACTGTAGCTGATAGCTGGTGAAAGGAATACAGAGCGACGGAGATAAGCATTCACAATCATGCGTGCATCGAAACCCTTATACTCGAAACCGAAGTTGAAGGTTGGAATCATCTCAGGAATGATGGTGTATGAATCTGGTACCATATCCTTTGAGTCAATCACGCGGTCACCATTGATATCCTTGAACACCGCTGTACCCAACTGCTGTGCTCCATTAGAGAAGCTGTTGTATGGATACTTTTCCGGATGGTCGATAGCATCCTGCTGAGAGGTTGCAATCAGGTTTGGATCTGAAGCCCACTGGTCGAACTTATAGATGTTCCATCCACCCACACGGTTGGTACCTGTCTGAGCCTGCTCATAGAGTTCGGCTACCGAAGTGTTGTCATAGATTCTATGACCTGCCTTGCGCTGCCACTCTACATCTGGTGCAGTTTCATCGATATCGGTAATCTTGTTGGTATTGAAGGTAAGCTGCCCCTCGATGAAGTACTTGAAGTCCTTGCCGATATTGCCACGATGTCCGAGAACGAGTTCGTAACCGCGGCTTTCAACCTTACCATATGAATCCTGTGCTACAGGCACACCAAGTATGGTTTCTGGCACGGTTGAACGGGATACCAGGATGTTAGAACGCCACTCCTTGAAGATATCGAAGCTACCATAGAGTTTGCTGTTCCAGAGGTTCCAGTCAACACCGAGGTTTACCATCTTGGAGATTTCCCACTTACTGTTGGCATTACCGGTCTTGCTCTCAGCATAGCCATTCACAAGAGTTCCGTTATAACCGAAACCGTAACCGGTAGCTGAACCATAGATACTCTGATATGGGTAACGGCCTGCACCAGTAGAAGACTGACCAGCTTCACCATAAGAAGCACGGAGCTTGAGAAGATTGACAAAGCCAAGTTTCTTCATCCAGGATTCCTCAGAGAGTACCCATCCTGCTGATGCCCCCCAGAAGGTTCCCCAACGGTCGTCTGGTGAGAAGTTGTCACATCCCATACGAGAGAGGTTGACTGAGGCAATATACTTGTTGGCATAGTCGTATGTTCCCTGGAAGTTGTATGCCAGATATCGGTTTGAAGATGCACTCTGCTGGGTAGAGTAATCTGAACCTGCTTCCTCATTACGGTAGTAACGGGCAAAGGCACGGGCATCTACATTGTGCTTACCGAAACTGTTCTTATAACTTACACCACCAAACAGATTCAGGTTGTAGTAGTAACCACGCTGATTAGCTGATGGGTTGCTCAAAGCTGCCTTGGTTGTATATTTGGTATACTTGAACTGGCTGACATCGGTAACCGCCAGGTTATCGTAGTCGTAGTTCCATGAATCCATCTGAGCAGTCTGTGTTGACTCGAAAGTCTCGTATGCATCGAAGCTGACTGTACCGAACAAGCCTAAGCCCTTCAATACAGGACTCAAATCGTACTTGGCATTCAAGGTAGAATACAAGTTACGGCGACGGTTCTTCTCCAAACCGGAACCACCCAGGTAACGTACCGGGTTGTTGGCTGTAGATGAAGAATAGATACTTCCGTCAGGGTTATGGGTAGGAGCCATAGGGTTTGCCTCGATAACACCAAAGGTAACGAGGTTGAACACGCCCTCAGTAGGCTGAGAGATGTTATCAATACGTCCACCCAAGTCGAGAGATACATTCAGATACTTGGATACATCGATATCAATGTTAGAACGGAGATTCCAGCGGTTCAGTACGTGCTGAGTGCTGTAACCATCATTCATTTCAGTACCCTCGGTATTCCACATACCCTCCTGGCGCAGATAAGAAAAGCTTACATAGTAGCGGGCACGCTGGTTACCGCCACTAATCTGCAGGTTGGTGCGATACTGCGGTGCAGCTTCACGATACAACTGGTCTGCCCAAGATGTATTGAAGTACTGGTACTTGCGGATATCATCGTCAGCAAACGTTCCACCATCGCATACATACTTGTAGTTGTCGAGCTGCTCCTGGGTGTACATCGGATCCATACCGCTCAGATAGCGTACCTGGTTACGGGTCATCGCCATGTTGTAAGAGTTCTGAACCTCCATCTTGTTGGCGAGGGTCTGGAAACCGACTTCCTGAGTGAAATCAATCTTAGTCTTACCGGCATTACCGCGCTTGGTAGTAACCATAATCACACCATTGGCACCACGCATACCATAGATAGAAGAAGCGGCAGCATCCTTCAATACGGTGATACTCTCGATAGGATAAGCATCGAGGAAGGAGAGGTCACGCTCTACGTTATCCACGATGATTAGTGGAGAACGGGCACTCTGGTTGGTGGTACGGATACCACGGATAAAGAGGAAGCTCTCCGACCATCCTGGCTCAGAAGACCACTCGTAGGTCTGCACACCATTCAGTGTTGAGGTGAAGGCATTCTGAAGAATAGTAACAGGATGCTTCTGCAATTCCTCGCCTGAAACAACCGAACGGGAATCAGTCAAGATTTTCTTTTTCTGCTCGCCGAAAGGAACAGGAGCGAGATGCTCATACTCGTCAGCATCATCTTCCATCTTAATGACGTATGTGCCGTCAAAAGTGGTAACCTTCTCCTGCGCATTCTTGTAACCTACGCTACTTACGCAGATTTCATCGCTAGGAGTTACCTTCTTCAATGTAAAGTAACCATCCTTGTCGGTCAGGGCAATGCGGCTTTCCTCTGCCACGTTGACAACAGCTCCAGGGATTGGATCACCCTGGCTGTTGACGATTCGGCCTTTGAGCACCTGCTCCTGTGCCAAGACTGAGCTTGAAGCACAGAGAAGTGCACTCAGCATCAAGACTTTGCTTGATGAAGATACCTTATTATATATATTCTGAATATTATTCATACGATTCTATCATTAAAAGAGTTATTCTTTCCAACCATCGTTCTGGAAGTCCTGACCAATCTTCCAAACCTCAGCCTCTGGGATTGGATAGAGGTAGAACTTGTCTTGCCACTTGCGCTTCTGGGCTACCTTACGGGTAATAGTGCCATCTGCTGCCACATCTACACCATAGATATCACGGCCGAGCGCATCGCCTGCTACGTTCCAGCGACGTACATCCCACCAGCGGTGCTCCTCGAAAGCGAGTTCGATGGTACGCTCCTTGTGGATGAAATTGCGCATAGCTGTCTGGGAATTCAAGTCTGCACGGTCGGCTACATTACCGATGATACCGCCACGATGACGAATCTGGTCGAGCAGGTTGCAAACCTGTGTCTTGTTGCCTGCATAGTCAGCCTCGTTCAATGCCTCAGCATAGTTCAGAAGCAGTTCACTATAGGTAAAGATCTTCCAGAGGCGCTTAGCTGTACCGCTGTGGTTACTGCTCAGGATGGTCTCAGGAATATACTTGCGTACATAGTAACCTGTTGGAGTAGCATTCTGGTTGCCGATAGGATTATCGCGATGACCATAAACCACATCAATGACATTGGTCTTGGTGCTGGTAGCCTGCCCCCACTCACAACCATTGTAAAGAATGGTAGCTGCGAGGCGTGGATCACGGTTCTTCCACATCTTCTGCTCTGTATAACCGCTCTCTTCGTTGATGACAGGCTTGCCGTTTACATAAACCGGAGCACCTGTTGCATCATACTGCTTGAAAGGAGCTGAACCATCTTCCATATCATACATATCTACGAGGTTCTGGCTTGGGCAAAGACCACCCTGTCCACCTTCACCTACTGGAGTATCGGTAGAAATACCGCTCCAACCGATGGCTACATCGTTGCGGAAGAAGATAACCTCAGGGTTCTTGTCGGTATAAGTGTTGAGCAACCAGGCATTGTTGTAGGCTGCTACACCACCGTTGGTACGGTCTTCCAACTTATAGTTCTCACCATAGTCAGCGATGAAGCCCGCAGCTGCGTCTGCAGCCTGCTGCCAGGTAACACCGCTCTGTGCTGAGTAGCGTGGACTTGCCATGTAGAGCATCATGCGAACATAGAGGGCACGTGCTGTAGGCTGGTTCACCTCGCCTGCATAGGTAGCATCGCTGGTCTCTGCGTAAGTCTTCAAACTACTCTCGCATTCCTTCACCTCCTTGAAGAGATAATCCATGAAGGTCTTGAGGTCAGGGCGCTCTGTATAACCTGTCATCAGGTCACCGTTAGGGTCGAGCTCGGTTGTAACCAATGGCACCGGACCATAGCGGAGGAACAGTTCCCAGTAGAAATAGGCACGGAGGAAACGGGCCTCTGCAATATAGTTTGCCTTACGTGAATTGTAAAGTTCTACGTCAACATCTGCAGGGCGAAGCTTGTTCTCTGTGTCCTGCTCCAATGTGTTGATGGTGATATTGCACTTGCGGATACCACGATAGCGGCTCTCCCAAGGAGAAGTCAGCTCTGCTGCACCGCCACCTCCATAATAGTTACCGATATTGAATGTGGTACGTGTACCTGATGTACCGATACTTGACTCTGCCAGGTCGGTAGCTGCATCCATCCATGAGTTGTTCACACGGTTGGCACCGTGAAGCAGGAAGTTGTAAGTATCGTTGTGGTTCTCTTCCAACAGAGTGAAGTTACCCAACACCTCAGCTTTTGTCAACTCATTGCTTGGCTGCTTGTCGAGGAAATTGCCGAAGGCGTCTTCGCAAGAGGTGAGCGTCATTGCTCCCATAACGAGCGCCAAAGCAAATATACTATATTTCTTCATTTTCGATTCTTTTTGAATGTTCTTGAATTAGAATACGACATTGAAACCTACGTTGACGGTCTTCAAGAGTGGGTAACGGTTTGAACCGTTACTCTCCGGGTCAACCAAGTCGTCGAGATGATCCCATGTAAAGAGGTTGTTGGCATTGATGTAGAAGCGAGCATTGCTCATACCGACATGCTTAATCAACTCCTTAGGGAATGTATAGCTCAACTCGATGTTCTTCAGACGGACGAATGAACCGTTCTTCAGGAAGAATGAGTTCTGGCGCTGGTTGTGGTCACCGTTGCTTCCGTAATGGAGCAATGGATATTCTGCTGTTGCCAGGTTCTCTGCCTCGCTCTTTGCAGGGTTCCAGCGGTTCAGGTGGATATCCTTTACCTTACCGTTGTTCTGGAAGGCGAACATCGCATCGCTGTCATAGTAACGGGAAACATGGTCTACACCCTGGAACATTACTTCGAAACCAATGCCCTTATAGTTGGCGCCGAGTGTCAGAGCGTATGTGTTCTCTGGAATATCGCTGTAGCCGATGAATGTCTCATCACGGTCATCGATGAAGCCATCGTTATTCATATCCTTGTACTTCAGGTCACCAACCTTTACGTTTCCGTAGGTTGATACAGGGAAGTTAGGATTATCCAAGTCGGCCTGTGTTACGAAGCCCTCGCATACCAGACCGAAGTACTGGTTGATTGGGTGACCTTCGCGCTTGCGGTAAGCGGTCTTGTAAGCAGGCTCATCCATATTCTTGATCTTGTTGGCTGCATGAGAGAAGGTTGCACCGATATTATAGGTGAAGTCCTTGCCGATGTGATTGAAGTGATGGAGTTCCAACTCGTAACCCTTGTTCTGGGTCTTACCGAGGTTTCCGGCTGCCATGGTTACACCTACCCACTGTGGACGGCTCAAGTACTCGGTCAGGATATCGTTACGGTTCTCAACGAAGTAGTCGAAGTTACCGGTCAGCATACCGTTGAACAAACCAAACTCCAAACCTACGTTGAACTTCTTGGCACGCTCCCATGTTACACCATAGTTAGGATACTGGCTCTCGAAGATACCTGTCTGTCCCTTGTTTCCGAAGTAGTAATCGTTGGAAATCTGGTTCCACTTCTCCTCATAGAGGAAGCGCTGAGCCACACCACCTACGGTATATACGTCGTTACCAACCTCACCGTAAGATGCACGGATCTTCAAGTTGTTCAACCAGTTTTCTGTTGGCTTCATAAACTCTTCCTGAGTTACACGCCAACCGAGTGAGAATGCAGGGAAGAAACCGAAGCGCTTGCCCTTGAGGAAGTTCTCAGAACCGTTGTAACCAACGTTAACCTCAGCGAGATACTTGTCATCATAGCCGTAAGTTACACGACCTACGAGACCCTGATAGCGCTTAGCCAGGTCTGAGTTGTAACGGTAGTCGTTCTGGTTGTAAAGTACCATACCGGTAACATCGTGTTTACCAAACTTGCGGGCGTAGTTAATCTGACCCTCCATATAGAGTTTGTAAGTTGTAGAAGAACCCTTAGAGTAAGCCAGGTCGCCGTCTACATTATATTTGGTATAAGCATCTGCACTTGTAAAGTTGTTGCGGTCGTTCAATTCGTAGGTTGCAAAAGCTGCACCAAATGTCTTCTTATAATAAGAGTCGTAGTCGAACGAAACCATACCGCGGACAGAAAGACCAGGAGTCAACCAGTCCATCTTGTAATCAGCAATGAAGTTGGTCTCATTGATGGTATTGGTTCCGCGATAGTATCCACCCTTGGCAAGGGCAGCTACTACGTTGTCCTGATATACGGCTGTACCACCATAGAGAGTCTTGGTTGTCTCACCATTCTGTACCTCATAAGATACAGGGAAGATCCAACCTGGAGTATGGTTGATACGTGCGAAGATATCATAGTTGGTAGAACTCTCGTTAGTGTTTGAACCATGACGGTTCTCGAAACGAGTACCGAAGTTTACGCTGAATGTCAAATCCTTAGAGAGGAAGAAGTCCATGTTGGCACGGAAAGCGTAACGGTTGTAACCAGGGCTTGAAGAGTTGCCGTATGTATCCTGGCTGAGGTTCTTGATCAAAGATCCCTGGTTGTAGATTTCACCAGAAACATAGTAGCGCATGCGCTTCGTACCACCACGTACACTTACATTATAGCGCTGAGATGGAGCCCAGTTGTTGAGCACCTCATCATACCAGTCTACATTAGGATAGAGAAGCGCATCAGCACCTGTCAATTCGCCGGCACAGCTCTTGCGGTACATCTCGATGTCAGAAGCTGTATACTGTGATGGAAGACCATCGTTCTTCAGAGCCTCCTCCAGGAGAGTTACAGAGTCATAAGAGTTCAGATAGTGAGGCTTACGGGTTGGAGTACCCCACATGAAGTTGCTGGTCAAACTAACCTCTGGCTTCATATCCTTACCACGCTTAGTAGTAACGAGGATGACACCATTCGCACCACGCACACCATAAACGGCTGTAGCAGAAGCATCCTTCAATACAGAGATGCTCTCGATATCATCAGGAGCTACCTGAGAGAAAGCACGTTCTACACCATCTACCATGACCAATGGAGCACCGTCGCCAGCGAAGGTAGCACGACCACGGATGTTGATGGTAGCGTCATCGGCACCAGGAGCACCAGATACCTGGGTTGTTACGACACCTGGAATCTTACCGGCAATAGCCTGTGTAACGTTGGCTGTAGGGGTATTCAAGAGGTCGTCTGAACTAACCTGAGAGATAGCACCTACGACACTCTCTTTCTTCTGATGACCGTAACCAACGACTACGACCTCATTGATTTTCTGACTTTCGTCCTTGAGAACCACCTTGATATTACGCTGATTGCCTACACGGATGTTCTGAGCAACCATACCGATATAAGAAATCTTCAAAGTAGCGTTCTCGTTCTTCACCTGAATCTTGAAGTTACCGTCGAAATCTGTAACAACACCATTGGTTGTCAATGCTTCCATAACAGTAGCACCGATGATAGGCTCACCCGATTCATCTGACACATTACCAGATACGGTAACCTGTGCTGATGCTCCTAAAGTAAGGAGCACCAGTGTCAGGGTCAAGAATAACTTATGCAATATGTTATTGTTCATTGTTTATTCTGTTTATGTTATTATTCTGCAAAGTTAGTATTGAACCATGGATATGTTCTAACCTGCTTGATAACTTGATAAGACTTTTCATTTGTCAAGAAGACATAAAGCGGCTTGCCCTCAAGTCCATCAACAAAGAAAGACATCTGAGGCAAAGACTCTCCCTGAGCTGTCACAACATCAGCTGTCATATCAACTCTATCACCAACACGTTTGAAATCAAGAGTAACAGTAGCACCATTAATATCTGTCATCCAAGTATCCCAATTGTAACTAGCTGTTACATTATCTCCATTTGTTGGTATATTAGCTCCCCATGTCCAAGCATCTGCTCTACAAACTGCATACTCTAAATATCCAGCCTCACCAAAAGGAGTGTTTGTGAATGCAACTACATAATTCTCCCAATTCGCTCCACCTGCAGTTGTATTGACAAATTGAATTGTCAAACGTGAACGCTCTGCAGAAAGGTCATACATTTCAGATTTCTTATCAAAGAATGCTGAAGAATTATCATCAGAACCGATTGTATATGCACCATCTTTATAATTTACAGATGTATAAGTCTCGGCCTTTTCAAATGTCAAGAATGACTTTTCTAGAGTAATAAAAGCACCCCATTCTTCGGTAGGAGCGTCTTTTTGAGTATCAAAAGTACAAACTGGTAGTTTAGAACCACTTGCAGTTGTTACGTATTGTTCAACATGGAACATTTTACCAGTACGAGTAACATACAGGTCTACTGTTGCTCCCTTCATATCAGCAATCCATGAATCCCAATTATAACTTGCAGAAACGCCTTGACCATCGCCATCGAGGAGTGAGCCCCAACACCAAGCATCACCACGACATATCTCATATTCAATATATCCATTATCGCCAAAAGCTACACCATTTGTTATGGCAAGAACCCATGTTTCATAATTATTTGCAGCATTATTATTGCAAGTAAAACGATAATGAACAGTACCATTACCTTTCATTTGAATATTTGGAGTCTTAGGATCAAAGAATCCTGAACTAAAATCTTCATTACCGATAGATTCTTGTTCTTTCCAAATGAAACCGCTACCTCCATTACCTCCAATGGTCTTGTTCCAATCCTTCTCTTCCATCATGTTACGGATCAGGGTAACATTGTCGATAGATACGGTGTTGGTCTCTTCGGCTGTCAACTTGCTGTCTCCACCTATATATATATAAGGTAAAGAGTTGATGGAATCAACCAAGGTCTTGTACTGGAAAGAGGTAGCACTTGATGATGTCTGATAACCAGAAAGGCTCTTCTTACCATCAACGTAGAGCTGGTAACCTTCAGTAGAAAGCTGAAGGGCTACGAAATGCCACTCATTAGGAGAGAGAATACCTGTCTTCACAGAAGCAGGGTCATTCTCATTCAGGTTCAAACTCTGCAACTGGGTAGGCTTGTTGTAAACCACCTGACCATTGGCAGTGATATAGAAGTGAGCACTGATATCATTACCAGCAGCATCCTTCTCATCTGAACCAAATGAGATAAGAGGTCGGGTCAAGTCAACATCTGCGACTGTTCCGTCCTCAGCTACGGCTGCATCAATCTTTACAGCGAAAGTGATGGCAGCACCATTTTGCAACTTCACACCATTGAAAGGATTGGCAATCTTGGCACCACCCTTACCATTGATGTGCAATACATTACTTGCGAGGGTCTCATCATTGGTCACCTCACATGACTCATCGTGACTTATCATGTCTGAATACTCAGGTTTCTCTTCTGAATACTCAAAGTCATAAGTTGCCACTGTTGTCTTAGATGGGTAAATCTGTCCGCCAGCAGGATCATCCTGTCGGCCCCAGTCATCACCACAAGCAGTGAAACTTAATGCCACCATGATAGCACAAGCAAACGAAAGTAAAGTTTTTCTTAACTTCATAACTTAACGCCTTTAGGTTGTTTGTTTACTATTCAAATAGGTTATTTAAAATTCTTAAATCCTTTTTCAGTGGCAAAAGTACAATTAATCGGTTTATATAGGGTGGACAAATGGGTTTTATAGGTGGACAAACCGCATAAACAGTGGATTTTTAAGGATATTACGTGCTTATCCACCAGTTGTGTACCCACACATACAAAACAAGGGGGTACTTGACCTATATCAAGTACCCCCTCAGTTTTATTTTATTTACTTAACAAATTATCACATCCAGGAACATTATTTCTCCGAAGAATCCAAGGAGAACTATGCCATATCTGAACCCTGAGGATCCAACTGATCCTTATATGCAGTCGGCGAGATGCCAAACTGCTTGGTGAAGCAACGGGTGAAATACTTCGGATCGTTGAAGCCTACACGGTAGGCTATCTCCGTAATATTTCGGTTGGAAGTTTTATCAGCCATCATCTTGCGCGAGATGTCGAGACGGTAGTTGCGGATAAACTGGGCTGTTGGCAAACCTGTCTCCTTGGAGAGATTCTTGCTCAGTACACTGCGGGATATACCCAAGGCATCTGCCAGTTCCTGTACACCAAACTCCGAATTATCGTAATTCTTCTCCATCACATCCATCACTTCTTCCATGAATGGACGCATAGTCTCCTCTACCATCTTCCTGTCAGCCTCAATGCTCTTTTTCTGACTGTCCTGATAACGCTTCTGGTTCTGCAGAATCATCTGGATGCGACTCTGCAGCTTTTCAGGTTCATCACTTTCCTTCATCGCAGCCTCGATAGGACGGTACAGACCCTCTACTTCCTCTTCGCGCATCTTGTTGAGACGGCGCACATAAGCATATTGGAGCAAGGCGATGATACCTATTATAATTAGGGAAACAAACCACCAGCTCTTCCAGAAATAAGGAGTAATCTGAACTTCTACAGAGATCACCTGCTCCTTGTCGGAATTGATAGATGGGATATATTTCACCTCAAACTTATAGTCTCCAGCTGGCAGAGTGGAATAACGCACACTATGCTGACCAGCCTTGAGTTGAACCCACTCATTCTCGTATCCCTTCATGCGATAAAGGTACACGCCCTGTGTCTCGCAGCCATAATTGAGCGCTGAGAAAAAGAGGGTGAACGACTTATCACTCTCATGGATACGCAACTTTCTGGCAATAGAAATGTCTTCTTCCAGATAATCGCTGCCGGCAAAGACAGGCTGGTTATCTACCAGAAGTTCGGTAAAGCACAACTTACCCGTCTGATGCACAGAACGGTTTATGCCCTTTACAGCCATCATACCCGCATCGGTGCCCAGGAATATCTCGCCCTTGGCATTGCGGATGGCTCCATTGAAATAGAACTGTGAACTGATCAGACCATCTTCACGGGAGAAACTGCAGAATGCCTCGGTCTTCGGATTGAAAATAGAGAGTCCATTATCCGTGGCTATCCACAACATACCCTGGTTATCCTCTACAATACCCTTCACGATATTGTTGGCAAGTCCGTTATTGGTGGTATACGACTTCACTTGAGTCTTTCCGTTTTTATCGCTGGTATAGCAATACAGACCGTAGCCGTTACTGCCCATCCATATCTTTCCATCCTTAGCCTGGCAGAAAGACAATATCTTATCGAAGACTCCACTCTTCGGATTGTCGAGTTTATACTGATGATACGTCACAGCGAAATCGCCCTTGCCATGAGCACGCGACTTGAGGTCGACCTCTACCATTCCCCGCACACAACCCATCAGGAGTTTGCCCTTTCGGGTTATCAGAGAACCGATGCAGCCGCGCACATTCAGGCATCCCCTGAAAGGTTCGATGAGTTGGCGGCGCTTCATGTCATAGAAGAAGAGACCGTCATTGGTTCCGAGCCACATACCATCATTGATAGGATCGTAAGCCAAGGCACCGGCAAAGTTGAGTAAATGCTGATGCTTAGCATCTATCACCAGAGGAATAATCTTGCCCGGCTGACTGAGATTCATCACAGCAAAGCCCCTTCCCCAGGTACCAATCCAGAGCTGATTGCGGTTATCGGCTGCAAGAACCGAGACGGTATTATGCGGCAAACCGGAATTTGCCACCGTATAATGAACAAAGTTCATGCTGCCTGGAGTCAAGGCATTGAGACCTCCCTCTACTGTTCCTACCCACAGGGTTCCGTCGGCTGCCGCATACATGGCATTGACAGCATTAGGAGAGATACTGCCCGGGTTGGCGGGGTCGTGACGGTAGAATTCCAAATTCAGCTGACGTGGAGCCAGCTTGATAACACCACCTGTCTCGGAACCTACCCATATCTGTCCGTTCTTAGAGAAAAGACTGTTGATAAAGTTGCTGCTCAGCGGATTCACAGCCGTAGCAGTGTTCCAATGTTCTATCTCTCCGGTCTTATCATTGAAGATATCTACGCCACAGAGCGTTCCTACCAGAAGTTTGTCATCTGGAGAAACGGCAAGGCTCGTCACTACTTCGTGCTGGAGCGAATGGTCGGTAGCAGAGCAATGGAATTCCTGCTTGCCACTATTAAACAATCCGCGATTCGTACCCATCCATATCTTGCCATGATATGAGATGATGGCACCGGCATACCAGCCTTCGAGCGGAGGAAACAGGGATGAGATATTCTTTGCTACGAGCTGATTGTTCTTCACTGAGAACTCGCTCACCACTCCATTGTTGCATAATACAACCGTTCCTCTGCGATAGACATCACAGATTCCGAGGTCGGGAGCATTATAAGGATAGGATGTGGACAAGACGCTGTTCACCTCGCCCTTTTCGTTAAAGCCGAAACGGGTAAGCTGATTGACAGACAGCATCCATATATTGCCCTTTGCATCACAATATATTCGGGTGCAAAGGTTCTTGAATACTTTGTTGAGTTGTGCCTTTACCTGGCTGTTCTCACAAGGTGGAACAACAGGCTGCATCGTTTTGAGGTCGAGCACCTGCGGACCTTCCTCGAAAGCTATCCAAAGGCGCTTGAACGGATCTTCGCAGACATTACGGCAACTGTTGCTTCGCAGACTGATTCCTACAGACCCCAAACCGAAGTTCATGAAATTGAAACCATCGTAGCGCACCAGTCCACCACCATGCGTACTGATCCATACGAAGCCGTAGGAATCCTGAAAGATGTCATCGGCAAAGTTATTCGGCATACCTGCAGCCATATTGAGATAGCTTACATTATAGCGACTAGGCAGCCCACCTTGCGCCCAACTGCTCAAGGTAACGATCAATGCTGCTATAAAGGTTAGAATGTATCTTCTAATCATTATTTTCCTTTCTTCCTGTCTTCTATTTTTGCATAGATGACCATACCAACTCCTAACAAAGCAAGAGCGATATACATACTAAAAAGATTCCAATTCATAGCTATTGTTTTTTTTGTTCTTTGTGATCCTCTATCTTCACATAAACCAATGAGCCTATAGCTATAACTGAAAGGAACAAGTACATTCCTAATAATCCGTAATCCATATTATTTACCTTTCTTATTTTTTATTTTCACTTCGTCTGATAAGATATAACCCTGTCCCAAACGTAAGAGCTGCAAAAAAGACTGCTCCTATTAAAGTCCAAATCGAACCATCATCATTACCAAACATTCTCACTAAAACATAAGCTGTAACAATATATTTTGCTATATCTAACAGCCATTTGCCTAATTCTTCTATCATTCTAAAGCTATTTCGTTAACTCTGCTGCAAATTTACAAAGAATAATTGAAACGAAAGAATATTTTTATGAAAAAAAGCAGGCTAACACTGATAACTGCGTTAGCCTGCTGAGATATGAAAGTATCAAGTGACTGATACTAAGTCTTTAGAACTCAAGAATCATGCTCTGGCGAGGACGGAGCTTCACGTTCTTGTTGATAAGAACGGTGCGACCGTTTGTAACATCCGTAGCCTTGTCATGAGAACCGATAATCTCTGCATAACGGGAAACATTCAGCTCGTTTGCCTCGTTCTTGCCGTTGATCACCGTCATCACATTCTTACCCTTATACTGGCGGGCAATTACGTAAACACCCTTCTGAGGACAGAACTGGGTCTGCTTGCCCTTAGTAATCACTTCATTGCCCTGGCGCCAGTGCAACAGGTTGCTGAGCCAGTTGAACATCTGGTTTTCTGCCTGTGTTCTACCCTCTGCAGTAAAGGCATTGTGCTTATCACCAGCCCAACCGCCAGGGAAATCCTTGCGTACATTACCATCGGTTACACTCTTGGTACCGTTCATCAGCACCTCTGTACCATAATAGAGCTGAGGAGTGCGATTGATGGTCAGAAGCAATGACAGTGCCTGCTTCAAAGCCAGAGTATCCTTGCCTTCACCCAGGAAGCGGTCGGTATCATGATTCTCGATAAATGCCATTACGCTCTTTGGATTAGGATAGAGATAGTCGTAGCAGAACACGTTGTAGAGACGGTTCATGCCGTTCCACCAGTCATCAGTCTCCTCTTTCTTTGCACTGTTGATGCGGTCGAAGAAAGCGAAATCCATAACGGTTGGCAGATAGCTGTTCTTCTCTGAAAGTTTGCTGTCCTTCTGCCAGGCTGCAGTATAGGCTGGCTCGGTTACCCAAGTCTCGCCTACGGTATTGAAGTGAGGATACTCCTCGCCCAGCACCTTCATCCAGTGTGCCATCGCATCGCGGTCGGCATAAGGATAGGTATCCATACGGATGCCATCGATACCAGCGCTCTCTATCCACCACTCGCTGTTCTGAATCAGATACTTGATAACATGTGGGTTGCGCTGGTTGAGATCAGGCATGGTTGGAACAAACCAGCCGTCTACGGTTTCTGTGAGATCAACCTTGCTGGCGTATGGATCGAGTACAGGAGTCAGCTTATAACTGGTCTGCAGATACTTATCGTTCACCTTAGCAGCGCCATCCACCGTACCGATGTTCTTCTGATGCTCGGAAGTCTGATTTTCAGGAGCCAGCCATTCTGGTGTATTGAACCAGTCCTTTGAAGGCATATCGGCAACCCAAGGATGTTCGAAGCCGCAATGGTTGAAAATCATATCCATCACAATCTTCAAACCTTTCTTGTGAGCCTCATCTATCAGCTGCTTATAATCGGCATTGGTTCCGAAACGTGGGTCTACACGATAATAATTGGTGGTAGCATAACCATGATAACTGCTGTTCTTGCCGTTACTTGGACTGTCGTTCTCCAAAACCGGAGTAAACCACAGAGCGGTTACACCCAACTGGTTAAAATAATCCAAGTGCTGGCGGATTCCCTCCAGGTCGCCACCATGTCGCAGACTAGGTTCTGCACGGTTGCAAGTCTTATCACGCATCATCTTAAAGGCATCATTCTTCAGATTGCCGTTGGCGAAACGGTCTGGCATCAGCATATAGAGCACATCTTCATTAGAGAAACCGATGCGCTTATCGCCCGCCATCTCACGGTTCTTCAACACATACTTTACCTTCTTCGACTGTTTGCCCTGCTTGAAGTTGAGGGTCATCTCACCAGCCTTTGCCCCATCGAGATTAAGATAAACCAGGAGATAATTAGGAGAATCAAGGCGGGCGATGCTGTCTACCTTCACACCCGGATAGTCTACCGTTACATCGGCATTCTTGATATCCTTGCCATACACCATCAGCTGGAGTGAAGCATCTTTCATGCCCACATACCAGTCGGTAGGTTCAATGCGGTTCACGTTGACCGCCGCATTCATACTTATTGCACTACTCATAAGCAATAAAGAAGCTATTATCTTTTTCATATTACACCTTATTATATATATAAACTATTTCTGATAAAGAATCAAGGCTGACTGAGGGGCAATCTCAGCTTCCTTTCCCGAAACAAAGCCTAAGCCTTCCTCATTGATTATACCATTGCAGCAAGCCACGGTATAGCCACCCTCAGGAATCTGCATCTTCTTTGCCTCCTTATTGAAGTTATAAATCACGATGATGTTCTTCCAGGCATCAATGCCCTCCAGATTCTTGAGTTGGAAACCTACGAGGCAAGTCTGCTTGTTGCCATTGGCATCCTGACTAGGCAGGAACTCCAGATGCTGACGTACCTTATCGCCTGTTGAAAGACGGAATGCCGGATGATTCTTGCGGAGCTGGATCAGACTCTTGTAATAAGCAAACACCTGCGGATACTTCTGCAGATTGGTCCAGGTAAACCGGTTGATGCTGTCAGGAGAATTATAGCTATTGTGTACTCCCTTCTTGTCGCGGAGCATCTCTTCGCCGGCAAGGATGAAAGGAACACCCTGGGAAGTGAAGACGCAGGTCTGCGCAAGCTTATCGATGCGGAGCAACTCGGCAGTACGTATTGCTTCAGGGATATTCTTGTCGGTAAGAGATGAGATACTTGCCTTCAAACGGTCTACCAGACACATATCGTCGTGGCAGCTTACATAACTGATCTGCTCGGTAGGATTGTTGGTCCAAGGCTTCTTGTCATAGTTCACCTTTGTCATATCCACCTGCGGATGGGCGATGCCACCCACAATACCGAACTTCAGACTCTCCTCCTGACCTGTAAGACCAGCCAGGAGCGCTCCCTGATGGTCATCAGAGAAAGGACCACGGAGCGCATCGCGCATATCATCGCTGAAAGCACCGATGCCCTTGAGCTGCTGGGTATTTGCCTTCACCGCCAGTTTCTCGGTAGGATAAGCACAACTGCCCGCACTCCATCCCTCACCATAAATATAGATGCTAGGATCGATGCGGTTTACCATCTCACGGATAGCCTGCATGGTTTCGATGTCATGAACGCCCATCAGGTCGAAACGGAAACCGTCGATATGATATTCGTCTATCCAATATTTCACGCTCTCCAGCATATACTGACGCATGAGAGGCTTTTCAGAAGCAGTCTCGTTGCCACAGCCTGAACCGTCAGAATACTTACCATCCTTGGTCTTGCGATAATAATAATCAGGATAGGTACGCTGGAAATTGCTGCCATTGATATCGAAAGTATGGTTATATACGGCATCGAAAATCACTCGGATGCCTGCCTTATGCAGCGCCATCACCATCTCCTTGAACTCCTTGATGCGGGTTACTGGAGAATAAGGGTCGGTAGCGTAACTGCCTTCCGGCACATTATAGTTCTTCGGATCATACCCCCAGTTGAACTGTGGTTTGTCTAGTCGGGTCTCATCTATAGAAGCGAAATCGAATACAGGCTGGAAGTGGATGGCGTTGATGCCCAGATTCTTGAGATATTCGATGGCCTTAGGCTCGGTGAGGGCGAGATATTTGCCCTTATATTTCAAGCCGGATGTAGGAGAAATGGAAAAATCACGCACGTGAAGCTCGTAGACAACGAGATCGGCTGGCGATTTCAGGGCAGGACGCACGTCCTGATCCCATCCAGATGGATCAGTATCATACAAATCTACGATGGCGCCACGGTTTCCGTTCACACCTACTGCTTTGGCAAATGTACCTGGTGTTTCACCCTTGCCAATATCAAAGGTATAGAACTTTCCCTTGAGGTCGCCCTTTACTGTAGCCTCCCAGCGCTCATCACCCAACTTCTTCATTTTCAGCGTTTTATAAGCCTTTCCTCCCTGACCTTGCTTATAAAGACGGAGGGTTACAGAAGACTTTTGGGCTGTTGGAGCATTCAGGATAAACATGGTTTTCTCCTTGGAATACATCATCTCATTGAATGTCTGCTGCGCATTCAATGAAGTTGGTAAAACGGTTGCTGTCAATGCTGCAATTATTAGTTTTTGGATATTCATATTGTTAAGTTATTGTTATACAGGACATTAAAGCGAACTGAGCGAAGAAAACCGTGACAGATTATCTACGCTCATTTTTGGCGTATTTCCGACCAACCGGACAGTTGGACGGAAATACGGAAATTATAGGCTTATTTAGCGAGCAATGAGATGGCGAAACCACCACCACGTGCTTCATTAATCTTCAAAACATCACCCTTCTTCACAGTCTTGTGGATGATCTGATAAGATTTAGGGTTCTTCTCGTAGTCGGCATTCTTGCCGTCCTGATAAATAGCGCAAGCATACTTCTTGCCCTTATCCAGGAAGTCGAGTTTTACTACGGCTGTGCGGGCTGCATCAGTCTTACCGCCTACAAACCAGTTGTCGGTACCCTTAGCCTTGCGGGCTACGGTGATATACTTGGCTGGCTCTGCTTCCAGGTACTTGGAGTCGTCCCAGTCGCAAGCTACGTCGCGGATAAACTGGAAGGCATCGTCATACTTCTCATAATGCTCTGGAAGATCGGCAGCCATCTGCAAAGGACTGTACATTACGAGATAGAGAGAAAGCTGACCACAGAGAGTGGTATGAACATAACTCTTATTGTTGCTCCACTCAGAAAGCTTGGTCTCAAAGATACCAGGAGTATAATCCATCGGACCACCCTGCAGACGGGTGAATGGCAACATTACGGTATGATAAGACTTGTTACCGCCAAATGCCTCATATTCTGTACCACGTGCACTCTCGTTGCCAACCAGGTTAGGCCAGGTGCGGCAGATACCTGTAGGACGGGTTGCCTCGTGGGCATTCACCATGATATGATGCTTGGCAGCGGTCTCGATGACACGCTGGTAGTGATTGTTCATCAACTGGCTGTAGTGATACTCACCTCTTGGGATGATATCACCTACATAACCGGTCTTCACGGCATCATAACCATATTTGTTCATCAGGTTGAAGGCATCTTCCATGTGGCGCTCGTAGTTGAGAGCTGCAGAAGATGTCTCGTGGTGCATCATCAGTTTCACGCCCTTAGAGTGAGCATATTCGTTGAGCATCTTGATATCGAAGTCAGGATATGGAGTCACGAAGTCGAAGACATCGAGCTTTTGGTGACCGAACCAGTCTTCCCAACCTTCATTCCAGCCTTCTACCAATACTTCCTGCAAACCGTTCTTGGCTGCAAAGTCGATGTAGCGCTTCACTTCCTCGTTGGTTGCACCATGAGTACCGTTAGGCTTGCACTTGCTGTAATCAGTAACGCCGAGACGCACAGATGGCAGATCGTTGGTATAGCTCCAGGTCTTGGTACCCACAATCATGTTCCACCATACACCGCAGTACTTGGTAGGATGAATCCAGGATGTATCCTTAATCTTGCAAGGCTCGTTAAGGTTCAATGTCAACTTGCATGAAAGCATATCACGTGCATCATCACTTACCATCACGGTACGCCAAGGGGTATTGAATGGAGTCTGGATAAATCCCTTTCTGCCCACGGCATCAGGAGTAAGCCAAGACTCGAAAGTCAATGTTTTCTCGTCCAGATTGAGGTGCATGGTAGGATAATCCAGGCAGGCTGCCTCATGGATGTTGATGTAGAGTCCGTCCTTGGTCTTCATCTGGAGAGAGGTCTGAACACCGGTATCAGAGAAGACGGTGGTAGACGAATTACTCTTGTAAGCTTCACGGTTTTTCGCAATAATTGGGCGAATGCCTGTCAATGGAGTAATGTTGTAATCATACTCCTGTGTATCATAATCACCAGGAATCCAGTAAGCGGTATGATCGCCTGCCATGGCAAACTGGGTATGCTCCTCCTGGATGACAAAATAATTCAGACTCTCCTGCTGTGGGAACTCATAGCGCAAGCCCATACCATAATCATACACACGGAAACGGATGGTGATGTTACGCTTAGAAGAAGCCTGGTTCAGGTTTACCTCCATCTCGTTGTAATGGTTGCGGATGGTAGCGGTCTCGCCCCATACCGGCTTCCAGGTTTCATCGAAAGTCGATGTCTTGCTGCCGGTTTCAGTAAAACCATCCATCAGGCTGGTTTCCTCCATACCCTTAGAGGCATGTTTATCCTTAGCCAACTCCAATCCTAAGTGGGATGGCTTACATACAGTCTTTCCCTTATAACTCATCTCATAGGTAGGCTGTCCCTTTTCGGTCAAAGAGAAAGTTACCGAGACATTGCCGTCAGGTGACTTTACGGTCTGGGCCGCTGCCAACATAGGAAGCAAGAGACCCATCACTAATACATTCAGTTTCTTCATACTGTGCTATTGTTGTTATTATCGTCTATTTGTTAGTTTATACGCTAGTGAAGATTGCTTTACTTTGCGAATGCAACTTATTCGTTTGCAAAGATACAAAAAACAAAAATACCCTCCACATATTGGGAGGGTATTTCTCTGCAAATGAGTGTGCAAACGTTTGCACTATATATAATCATGTTAGTTAGACTCTTCCAGACTGCGAAATCATCTCTGTGATATTCTGCACGAAACGCTTGTCTGCAGCCAGATCCTCTATGTTGAGGTGCATGCGATAACGCCAGTAATGCTTAGGGTTAGCCGGGATATTGATACGCTCGGCATCAGCATCAGGCAGACGGAGAGCCTCATCGGTAGCCAACCAGTCCTGGATACTCAATATGCAGAGCATGGATGGAGAGGTGAGATGGCGGCTGATGATGTCACTAGCCAACCAGCCTGGGAGTGGATGAGGTGCTGGTCCCTGACGGTAGAGCATCGTATTGTAATACTCCTGGGTACGCTGGTCATTCTCATCCCACCACATGCGCAGAGTAGGCATATCGTGGCTCGAAATGGTACATACCGAGCGGTATGGATTACGGCTCAGATGTCCGAACTTAACCGATGGATCCTTTGGCATGCTCTGGAGTTCCAGACTCAATATCTTCAACTCGTCCATTACCCAAGGCACACAGTCTGGCACCATACCGAGGTCTTCGGCACAAACCAGCATGCGGGTAGCCTGAACCAGCTTAGGCAACTTTTTCATCGCCTCCTGATACCAGAACTGGTTGTTACGGCGATAGAAATAGTCGTTGTAAAGGCGGTTGAACGCAGCCTTGTCATTATCATAGAGCGACTCGTAGATAAAGTCAAGCTGGGCTGAGATACGTGGATGGAAGACGCCAGGGTTGGTATGATCACGTACGAAGAGTACATCGCTGATCAGGGCATACAAGCCATCACGCAGCCAGAGTTCCTTCTCATCTGTTACATCAGCAAAGAGAGCCTCAACCTTGCGCTGGGTATCTACCTCAGGCTTCATCTGATAACGCTCGTCATCCAGACGGTCGAGATATTTCTCCTTTACCTCGCCGGCACGCTCATGGAACATACGGTCCAATACCCAATCGGTAATGAACGGACGGGTAAAACGGTCTTCCTGGAAGTGCAAACCATAGCTTTCTATCTCTTCACGGCTCATGGCAAGCGCCGGTGCAAACTGTCCGAGCAATCCATGTACGCTATGTACCGGAATCTCCCAGATACGGAAGAAGCCCAATACGTGGTCGATGCGGTAAGCATCAAAATATCTTGCCATGTTCTTGAAACGGCGGTTCCACCACTGGCAGCCATCCTTCAGCATCTCAAACCAGTTATAGGTAGGGAATCCCCAGTTCTGACCATTGGCAGAGAAGTCATCAGGTGGAGCACCCGCCTGACCATTGAGGTTGAAGTATTTTGGTTCCATCCAAACATCGCAACCATTGCGGTTTACGCCGATTGGAATATCACCCTTCAAAATAACGCCCTTAGCCTTGGCATGCTCGTGAGCCTCCTGCATCTGGCGGTCCAGTACGAACTGTACGAAATAGAAGAACGCCACGTTCTTGCAAGCAGCAGTCTTAGGGTCGGCAAGCGCCTTGCGCTCAGCCTCATCCCATACCCGATAATCTGGCCACTGATTGAAATCAGCCGTACCATTCTTATCACGCAGGTATGAATACTGTGCGTAAGGAACCAGCCACAGTTCAGTATCCTGGAAGAAAGCCTTGTATTCGGCTGTCTTCATTATCTTTTCACCTTCCTGATTGAAGATTTGGCGCAAGTAATTTATCTTGAAATCATTTACTTTCTCGTAATCTATCTTATCCAGTGCGTTCAGCTCAGCACGTGTCTTCTCAGCCTCAGCACGAGCCTTGGCATCCTTCAGCTCAGGGAGAGCATGGAGGTCGACATACTGCGGATGAATAGCGAAGACGCTGATGCAGCTGTATGGATAACTGTCGGTCCATGTATGGGTGATGGTGGTATCATTGATAGGAAGGAGCTGGAGCACCTTCTGACCGGTAGAAGCCACAAAATCAATCATGGTCTTCAGGTCACCGAAGTCACCGATACCGGCACTCTTACGGGTACGCAATGAGAATACAGGCACCTGCGTTCCGGCAAGTTTGCGGTTATACAGAGCGAAGGAAGCCTGGTCGAGTTCATAAGATACCAACTCACCTGCCTTCATCTCCGGCAAATCCACGGTTCTGTTCATGCTGGTTTCCCAGAGAAGCTCGTTCTTTGCATTTCTGAAAGCAATGAACTTAAACTCCAGATGACCGCCCTCAAGACGAGTCGCATCAATATCAGCAACCCATTCATTATAGGTATGCTGAGTCATCGGAAGAATCTTCTGCACATCCCAGGCACCCAATGCTTTATCTGCACCCAATACACCCAGACGCTCACCATCACGAAGCTGAGGAGCACGGACTATCAGACGTACAATCTTGCTGCCCGTTTCCGGCTTCATCTCCTGTGGAGCCTGATGATTGATGCAATCGGTAAAGGCACTGCTGTAGAGGTAAGCATCCTCCGGCATAACCTTCCAGTGGTCGTAAAGGGTATAAACCGCAGCCTTCTTGGCATTTACATCGAGCTGATGCTTAATCATAAGCCATTCGGTCTTGACTGCTCTTCCTTCACGTTCTACACTATAATAATAGGTATACGATTTTTCTGGTGATTCAACACACCAGTCGCATGCCCATCTTTGACCATCTGTTGTCTCGAGAGGAAGTTTCAGTTCACCTTCCTCCGTCTGAATGTTTACGACGATCTGTTCGCCGAACATTGCTTTATATTCAATATTAAACTGTACTGTCATAAGACTCTTAAAGGCTCTTGAAAATGTTATAATTTATGTTTGATGCTACAAAGGTAAGAAAAACGTATGATAAACGTATCAGAAATTTGCATTTTTTCTCACACAAACCTTGCAAACGTTTGCACATTCCCCACTCCGCAGAAGCAATCAATTAATCGTTTACTCTGCTACTTACACCTATTTCTTATCCTTGATGATGCTTACAGACAGTGCACCTGCAATCAGCAGGATACCTGCCACAATCATCATATCGCTCTGATGAGAACCCACCAGACTCAGGACAGTTCCACCGCAGATGGCAGCCACAATCTGAGGGATACAGATGGTTCCGTTAAACAGACCGAGATAAGCACCCATGTGACCATATCCCTGCAAAGCATTGGTAACAAAGGTGAAAGGCATCGCCAGCATGGCTGCCCAACCGGCACCAATCATCAGGAACGGAATAAACTGCAGATACTGATCATGCAGGAATGGTATCAGGGCAAAACCCACACCACCGATAACCAGACTGACAGCGTATGCCACCTTCGTATTCTTAAACTGAGGGAGAATCACAGCCCAGACTACACTACCTACCGCCTGTACGGCAAAGAGAATGCCCACCCAGTTGCCAGCCTCTTGGAATGCTTCAGAAGCAGGATCGGTCGTATTCCATACGGTTTCAGCGATGGCTCCCGTAGAATAATTCCAGAGATAAAGGAAACCAGCCCAGCAGAAGAACTGAACCAGTCCCACCTTCCAGAAGGTAGATGGCGCCTTACGGAGCAAAGTAATCCAACCGGCCTTGTCTTCAGAAGCCTCAGCATTAGGATTCTTCACTCTTCCCTCTTCACTCTTCGCTTCATTATACTCCGCATACTGCTGTGGATTCCACTCCTTCACCTTCATCGAGGTGTAGATAACACAGAGAATCAGGATAGCCGCACCGATATAGAACGACCAGATGACAGAATCAGGAACCACACCCTTTTCAGCATAATTCTTGATACCGAGGAAGGTAAAGAGGAATGGGAAGATATATCCGGCTACAGAACCGGCATTACAGAGGAAACTCTGGATAGAGTAAGCCTTCGCCTTCTGTTTTTCATTTACCATATCACCTACCAGCATCTTGAACGGCTGCATCGCCATGTTGATGCTCGTATCGAGGAACATCAGCGCTATCAGACCGAAGAGCATCGCACCGCTTACGGTCAGTCCGAGCGAACCGGCATTCGGGAGCAGGCACATTACCAGGACGGCAATCGTAGCACCCACAAAAAGATAAGGGATGCGGCGGCCAAAGCGGCACCACGTCTTATCACTCAACGTGCCCACGATAGGCTGTACCAGGATTCCCATCAGAGGAGGGAGAATCCAGAAATAACTCAAGTTGTGTGGGTCAGCACCCAACGTTGCAAAGATTCGGGAGATATTGGCGCTCTGTAGGGCGTAGGCAATCTGTACTCCGAAAAATCCGAAGCTCAAGTTCCAGAGCTTCCAGAAACTTAAATCAGGTTTTTGTTTCATATTGTTATGCTTTTATATTATTATCTCGTTGTTCCTCTCACCACGAGTCGTGTTCTCACCACTCTTTTCTCCACCTCATCTTTAGGGATGGAGCCTTCCACCTGACCAATCAGGATATTGGCAGCTTCCTCGCCTACGGCTACACCTCGCTGCTCAACCGTAGTAAGCATCGGGTCGCACGCCTTGGCACGGTCACCATTGGTGAATCCGCAGATGCTGATTTCTTCAGGCACCTTGAACCCCATCCGCTTGGCGGTATAGAGGATGCCGATTGCCGTATCATCATTGATGGCAAAGAAAGCATCCGGACGATCTTCCTCTATCAGAATATCCGGTGTTATTGCTTCGGCATTGGCACGGTCATCGCAGATCTTCACCCAGTCAGGGTTCTCCGTCAAACCATGCTTTACCAGCGCATCATGATAACCGTTATATCGGTTCTTGGAGATTTCCAGATTCATCGGCGAGCCGTAGAAGGCAATCTTCTTGCAGCCCGTATCAATCATGTGGGTAACGGCAGTAAAGGCACCCATATAATCATCTACCACCACTCGCGAGCAGTTCACGCCCGTACATATTCTATCATAGAAGATGAGCGGCACCCCATTCTGCCGCAGTTTTTCGAAATGATCATACTGCTTGGTATCCTTCGCCTGTGAAACGATGATGCCACAAACCTTGTTCTGATAGAAGTCTTCACAGATGGCCACCTCCTTATCGTAACGCTCGTTACTCTGCGCCACCATCACACGGTAACCTCTGGCTCTAGCCTCTTCCTCGATGCCCGAAAGCACCGACATGAAGTAATAGTGCACCACCTGAGGTACAATAACTCCAATCACCTTCATCGGCTTCACCTTATTATGTCTTAAAGCCTCACCCAGGAAGTTAGGGAAGAAGTTATTTTCACGCGCGTATTTCTGAATACGCTCCTTTTGGGCAGTACTGATACGAGAACTGTCCTTCAATGCCCGGCTCACTGTGGCAACACTTACGCCCAGGTCGCGAGCTATATCTTTCATTGTTATTGTTTCTTTATCGCCCATTGCTATTAGTTGTGCTGCAAAATTACGAAATATCCTCAATATTGGTCAGAATTCATTGACATAAATCAAGTAATTTCTGTGCAAACGTTTGCACAAAATAAATAACGGAATTAACATAAAAATAGTACAACATAAGAGAAAAGAACTTAATTTTGCACACAGAAACGACAAGTTTATGGGCAAGTGCCCCATTCCTACCTTATATAATAATAAGAAGGATGCCAGAAAGACCCCGAAAAGAGCCAGAACGGCATTTTGAGTAGGAACGACAACAACTTAAGCCAAGAAGAAAAGAAGAAAAAGTAAATAAATAAATATAATACATTAACTTAAAAATCGAGCAAATGATGAAGCAGGTAAAAATTAAATTGCCCCTCAGAGCGTTGACCCTAGCAAGCGGTCTGCTTCTGACGGTGAGTTCCTTTGCGCAGAGTAATGCAATTAAGGGACATGTGAAGGATGCTTCTGGTGAACCTATCATGGGTGCTACCATTACAGTTAACGGTAAGGCAGTAGGCATTACCGACATGGATGGTAACTTCTCAGTTGATGCAGCGCCAGGTGCCAAGATTACATTCACCTATCTGGGTATGACACCACAGACAGTGAAGGCATCTAGTAACATGAACATTACCTTGGAAGATGACTCAAAGGCTTTGAACGAAGTCGTTGTCATCGGTTATGGTGTGGCTAAGAAGAACGACTTGACAGGTTCCGTTACAGCTATCAAGCCAGACGAGAAGAACCATGGTATCATTACTTCTGCACAGGATATGATTCAAGGTAAGATTGCCGGTGTAAATGTCAACTCATCAACGGGTGCTCCTGGTGATGGTGCACAGATTCGTATCCGTGGTGGTGCTTCTCTTACTGCGAGCAACAACCCATTGATTGTTATCGATGGTATGCCTATGGATAACAATAATACAAAAGGTGTAAACAACCCTCTTTCTCTTGTCAATCCTAACGATATCGAGAGCTTCACCGTATTGAAGGATGCTTCAGCTACTGCCATCTATGGTTCCCGTGGTTCTAATGGTGTCATCATCATTACAACCAAGAAGGGTCGCAGCGGCCAGAAGCCACAGGTTTCTTACAATGGTACACTTTCGGTAAGTACTGTTGCCAAGAAGATGGATGTGATGAATGCTTCCGAATATACAGACTTCATCAAGAACTATTATGGTGAAGATTCTTCTGCCTACAAAGGTTTAGGATGGAAGAAGTTCAATGAAGATGGAACTCCAGATTATTCTGCCGGCACATACGATACCGACTGGCAGGACGAGATTTACCGTGCAGCTGTCAGCCATGAGCATAATGTAAGTTTAACAGGTGGCATCAGCAAGAAATCATGGTCAATGCCTTATCGTGTCAGCATTGGTTACACCGGTCAGGAAGGTATTCTGAAGGGTTCTGACTATAAGCGAGTTACTGCCGGTTTCAACATCAATCCATCATTGTTCGACAAGCACCTTAACATTAATGTCAACGGTAAGTATTCTTACTCAAAAACAAATCCAGGTGGACAGGATGCAGTAGGCGCAGCTGTCTCTATGGATCCTACTCGTCCTGTTAAGAGTAATGATGAGAAATTCAAGAACTGGGGTGGCTATTGGCAGTGGGCATTACCTACTTCCTCATATGACCCTACATTCCCATATAACCGCAACGACGATGCTCCAACAAACCCTGTAGAAAAAGTAGAAAACTACGATTTCTACAAGAGTGCGCATATTCTCTTAGGTAATGTAGAGGCAGACTATAAGATACATGGTTTCGAAGACCTTCATCTTCACGCCAACATAGCTGGAGAATATAGCACTGGTGGAGAGTACAACACCAACAATCCACAATCTACATACGGATTCTACTATGGTGGCAACAGCGAAAATAAGGAGAAGAAGTATAACGTTGTAGCTACTGCCTATGCTCAGTACACCAAGGACTTCAACAAGGCTAACCACTTCGACATCATGGCTGGTTATGAGTATAGCCACATGAAATATTGGGGAGACCAGTGGAGCAAGTCTATGTATCCATCTACCTACGAAGGTAAGAATGATGCAGGCGAAGCTCTTGCAGGAACTGTGAAGTCTTACGATACAAGCAACTGGAAGGGACAGACTTACCTAGTGAGCTGGTATGGACGTGCCAACTATTCTCTGTTGGATCGTTACCTCCTTACATTCACTGCCCGTTATGATGGTTCAAGCCGCTTTGCAGACGGACACCGTTGGGGTTTCTTCCCATCAGCAGCCTTCGCATGGCGTATCAAAGACGAAAAATTCCTGAAAGATGTTGATGCTATCAGCGACTTGAAACTCCGACTTGGTTGGGGTAAGACCGGTCAGCAGGATACAGGTAGAGAGTACTACACCGCTACCTATAAGAAGAGTACAAGTAATCACCACCTTTATCCAATCGGTGGTATTGCCAACAACCCAGGAATACTCTACCGTCCATTGGCATACAATGACGAATTGACTTGGGAGACGACTACTACATGGAACGTAGGTCTCGACTATGGTATGTTCGACCAGAGACTTACCATCAACCTTGATGGTTATATCCGCAAGACAACCGACTTGCTCAGCACAACAACCATCGCTGCAGGTCAGAACTTTGACAATGCGCTCTTGATGAATGCAGGTACATTGGAAAACAAGGGTTTTGAGGTAGCTATCACAGGTCGTCCTATCCAGACCAAGGACTGGTTTGTAGAATTGAGCGTCAACGCTGCTTACAACAAGAACGAGATTACCGAACTTGCAGGCGGTCGTGATTTGATGGAGGCAGGAATGAAGGTTGGTCAGGATCAGGCAATCACCTATCATAAGGTAGGAAAGCCAGCCAACTCATTCTTGGTTTACCAGCAGGTTTACGATGAGAGCGGACGTCCAATCATGGGTTGCTACGTAGATCGTAATGGTGATGGTTCTATTGACGAGAACGACAGATATTTCTATAAGAATATCGTGGCTCCTTGGACTGGTGGTTTCAGCTTCAAGGTTGCATACAAGAACTGGGACCTCGGAAGTAATTTCCGTGCAAGCTTCGGAAACTATCTCTATAATGGATACGCAGAAGGTGCGATAAACACAAAAGAGGTATGTAGTGCAAAGGGATATTATAAAAATACCACAAAGGAGTTAGTAGCTCTTGGCTGGACTTCGTACAACTATCCTCTTACCGACTACTTCGTACAGAATGGCAGCTTCTTGAAGTGCGACAACATCACACTGGGCTATAACTTCAACAATCTGCTGAAGGGTGGTAACTACAAGGGCATCTCTGGCCGTATCTACGCCTCATGCTCTAACGTGTTTACTATCACCAAGTATAAAGGTATTGACCCTGAAGTAACATCAGGTAAGGACGACAACATCTATCCTCGTTGCCGCACATTCCTGCTCGGTCTGAACCTTAACTTCTAACATTTTAAAATAGATTTCGATATGAAACTCAATAAATTCAACATAATTGCCCCAGCAGCAGCTCTTCTGCTTTCAGCAAGCTTGAGCTCTTGCATGGATGACTTGAACAAGGGAAACATTGACCCTACTGTTGATGCCAATCCTAATATTACGGGCTTATACAGCAAGTGCTATGCTGGTCTTATCATGGAGGGTAATGACGGTAATGCCGATTTCACTATCGACGACGCTGGTAAGTCAACCCTTCTACGCAACCTGTTCAACTTCAACGAGGTACCTACCGACGAAGCCGTCTGCTGGTGGTCAGATGGCGGTATCGCAGATGTTGCCTACAATAAGTTCGATCCGGGTAATGCTACTCTGAAGAACCTCTACTATCGTCTGATGTCGAACATCTCTTACGAGAATCATTTCTTGAGCCTCGACGCAGCCAAAGAGGATAAAACTAAGTATGCAGAGGTACGTGTACTTCGTGCCTATAGCTATTTCTTGATGCTCGACTTCTTTGGAGACCCTACATTCATTGACAAGATTTCTGCAGAGACACCACGTCAGGCACACTCTTACAATTCAAAGTTTGAGGAAGGCAAGTCTTACACTCGTGCAGAGCTTCTTCAGTTGGGCCGTGAGTTCCTGTTCAACTGGGTAAAGGACGAATTGCTCGCTGCAGAGCCAGACCTGTTGGAGGCAAAGCCTGAGACTGACAACGACCCAGACTATGGCCGTATTGATAAAGGCACATGCTGGTTGCTTTTAAGCCGTCTGTACCTCAATGCTGGTACATACCTCAATAACGATGGTCAGAACAATCAATATTGGGATAAGGCTCTCGAATATGCCGAGAATGTTATCAATTCAGACTACAAGCTCTTCGATGACAGCAAGATGTCTAATGAGGCTAAGGCTAATGGCTACAAGCCATACGACCTGCTCTTCATGGGCGACAATGGTTCAAATGGTGCAAGCTGCGAGGCTCTACTCCCATTGATGCAAGATGGAGAAAAAACTCAGGGATACGGTGGTTCTATGTTCTATGTAGCTGCTCTTTGGGATGCTACGATGCAGACTGTTACAGCTAAGGATGCTGCCACTACTGCCAACACATGGTCAGGTATGCGTGTTCGCCCACAATTCGTAGAGAAGTTCTTTACCAATCCAGAAGTTGTTGTAAACAAGTCAGCTTCCGAAATCCGTGCTATGAACGTTGATGACCGTGCTATCCTTTGGGGTAAAGGCAACAGTGACGGCGATCGTACTTTGGAGATTGGTGCTAACGATAAGTTCGTCAAGGGTATTGCAACACCAAAATGGAATAACAACTATTCTAATGGTGGTACTCCTCACGACAGCTACAACGTAGACATCGACTTCTTCCTCTTCCGTGTAGCTGAGGCTTACCTCAATGCAGCAGAGGCAGAGATGCACATCAATGGTGAAAGCTCGGCTAAGGCAAAGAAGTATATCGATGCTCTTCGCAATCGTGCCCACGCTGCCGTACGTGATTCTTATACTCTTAACGACGTGCTCGATGAGCGTGCCCGTGAGTTGTATTGCGAAGGTCTCCGCCGTACCGATTTGATCCGTTTCAACCAGTTTGGTGGCAGTCAGGCTACATACAATTGGGAACTCAAGGGTGGTAGTACTAATGGTACAACCTTCGCCAAGACCTATAATGTATATCCTCTCCCATCTTCAGAGGTTCTTTCTAACAAGAACTTGACTCAGATTGATGGATATAACGAGGTCAAAAACTAAAGTATAATAGAATTATAAAAGAAAACGCAATATGAAGAATAAATATATAATTGGTGCTCTGCTTGTCGGCATCATCAGCTTATTCGCATCATGTTCGGATGACAACGATTCAAACCCAACGCTGATTCAGCCTAAAGAGTTTGTGTTGAACACTCCTGCATATGCCAATGCGACTATTGATTTGGAAAAATCTACTGGTCTTGAGCTTACATGGTCACAGCCTAAGTACACAGCAGACAATGCCCCAATCAACGCAACATACGAGGTGCAAGTATCTCCAACCAACAGCTTCACAGTTTCTACTGATGAAGCTGCTGCAGACGAGAGTGGAGAAAAGGTGCCAGACTACGCTGTTCTTAGCAACACCACACAGAAATGTAATATTTCTGCCTCTGCAGAAGAAATGGACAAGGCATTGGTAAAGATACTTAAATGGACTGAAGGTAATGTTCCTGCCGAGCAGGAGATGTACGTTCGTGTTAACGCTTACATCCTTGAGGGCACAAGCCGTCTGAACCCTATTGCTTCAAACTCAGTAAAGCTCAACGTAAAGCCTTACTACATTGAGTTGAAGGATGCTGTTCCAACAATGTGGTATCTTGTAGGTAACATGTTCGGCGCTAAGTGGGCTGGCAACAAGAGCATTGGAGAAGACGCACTTCCTATGTTCCTTAAGCCAAACTTCTCTTACGACAAGAAGACTGGTGCTGGTGAGATTGAATACACCAACTACTTCCTTACCGGCGATTACAACGACAAGGCCGAGTGCGACGGAGCTGGCTTCAAGATTATGCCTTCAAGCTTCAACTGGGATTACAGTATGAACGCCGATGGCGCTACAAAGGGTACAATCGTCAACCGTAACGGTGGTAGCGACGGTGGTCACATCGTAGCCGAAACAGCCGGTTACTACACCATCACTCTTAACACCGCTGACAACACAGCCAAGATGGTGAAGTACGAGGGTAATGTAACCAACTATGGTACTATCCAGATTAGTGGTTCATTCAATGATTGGGCTGACACTCCAATGCTTCCTTACAACACTGAGGGCGTTGAGAACCACGCTTGGTACTATGTAATGGATGTTCCTGCCGGCGAGACTGCACAGTTCAAGTTTAAGATTGAAGGTTCTTGGGACACCAGCTGGGGATATGGTGCAGAAGATGGCGCTATCAACATGTACGGAAAGTGTGATGCAGGTGGCAAGAACATCGGCTTGGCAGAAGGCAAGTACGTCATCTCATTCAACGACATCACTGGTTCGTTCAGCATCGTTAAATTGTAAAACATTTAAAGTATAGACAATTATGATTAAGAAAATATTATTGGGAATGACCCTGCTGATGGCTATGGTGTCTTGCACCGAAGACTACACAGATTGGGGTAACCCACAGACAAATCCTCAGGAGGAAGCTGTGGCATTCGGAAACGGTAGCGTAGCTCCAGTTGATGTCATCAACTTGGCTGACGTTAAGACAGAGAAGGTAAAAGTAGCGAGCATTGTTGCTCCTACTTCTTCCGATGCTGCTTATACACCTAATTATAAGATTAACTTCGACGGTCAGTCATTCGACATTGATGCTGATGGCAATATGGCAACAGCTGAATTGACAAGCTATATCGTAGATAAGTATGGCAAGCGTCCTACAGAGCGCGACATCGATGCTACTCTTGATGCATGGGTAAGCAATGGAGCAACAGCCGTGAAGATGGCTACTTCAGAGAAGTTCCAGATTAAGGCCATTCCTGAGGCTCCAGTTATAGAAGAAGGTTACTACCTCGTTGGCGACATGTTTACTACAGATGACGTAAATGGTTGGACTAAGGAAGTAGCAAAAGCATTCAACCACAGCGACAAGGATGTATATGAGGATCCGGTCTTCACCGTATCTTTCGAAACAACCAAGGCAGACCAGTATTGGAAGATTATTCCTAAGAAAAACATTGATGCAGATGACCTCTGGGCTGCCGGCGTAGTAGGTCCTAAGGTTGACGGCGACGACAGCATGACTGGTGCGCTGACCAACGGTGACGCTAAGGCTGGTAAGATTGCCAAGGCTGGTAAGTACAAGCTCACCATCAACATGATGGACTACACTTATACCATAGAGGAGGTTAACTACGATCCATTCATCTACTTCATTGGTAGCACTGACGGTTGGAAGAGCTCTGACCAGAAGCTCGCTCTCGTGGACGAGGCAAAGGGCGTATACACTGGTTATGTATATGTAGCCGATCCTAACGGAGCTGGTCTCCAGTTCAAGTTCCAGCGTGTAGCTGGAAGCTGGGACAACGAAATCAATGCTGGTGCATTTGTAAGCTTTGGTGGAGCTGCTACCAACGAAAATGGAAACATTGGCGTGAACGCTGGAGAGGGTGTCTACTACTTCGATGTTAATCTTTCAGAAGGCACTATCACAGCCACTAAGATTGAGACCATGGGTATGATTGGTGGCTTCAACAATTGGGATGGCGACGCAGTCATGACTTGGAATGCTGAAGAGTATTGCTTCGAGGCAACAAATGTAGGTGTTACTGCCGATGGTTGGAAGTTCCGCGTAAATGGTGGTTGGGACATCAACCTCGGTGGAAGTCTCAATAACCTTACTGCTGGTGGCGACAACATTACAGTAGCAGGCAACACAGTCAAGTTGTATCCTACAAGAAAGACTAAGGACAATATCTACTGCACAGTAGAATAAGTATTTGTTTCATCATAATAAAAATAGTATAACCAATAGGCGGCTCTCAATTCCGGGAGTCGCCTATTTTTTTCTTTCTCCATCAAACAACTTTTCCACCTAAACATTTGGAAGTTACGAGGAAAAGTTGTATCTTTGCCACCAACTAACAAAAACAAGGCATGACAGAAACAGAAATTAAGCAAATGCTTGCCCAAGGCGAACGACTTACCCTGGAATGCAAAAAAGCAAAGACGGAGCTCCCTAAATCTGTTTGGGAATCATATTCCGCTTTTGCCAACACTATTGGTGGCTATATATTATTGGGTATTGACGAAAATAGAAAAGAAACGGATGTTGACAAACGTTTTACTATCATCGGAGTTGACAATATCCCTAAGATTATCTTTGATTTATGGAACACCATCAATAGCAACAAAGTAAATAGAAACATTTTGCTAGACTCAGATATAGAGGTAACTACAATAGACAGGAAATCTATTGTATGTATCCACGTGCCACAAGCAGATTGGCGAATGAAGCCTGTCTTCTTAAATGAAAATCCTTACAAAGGTTCCTTCAAGCGCAATCATGAAGGTGATTACCATTGCACAGAAATGGAAGTAAGAGCCATGATACGTGATGCTAACGAAGATGGCAATGACGGAGGATTACTAGATGGTTTTACTCTGGATGACATTGATGCAAATACGCTCCATGGTTACCGTAATCAATTCAAAATACTAAATGCCGACCATGATTGGAACGATAAGGACGATAAAGAATTTTTGCGACTTTTAGGTGGATATACTAAGAATAGACAAACAGGAAAAGAAGGACTGACGGTAGCAGGGCTAATGATGTTTGGAACTGGGTTAGCCATAAGGGAGCGATTTGGAAATTTTCGTATGGACTATCTCGACATGAGCCATCTAGAAGGTGAGGAAAGGTATAGAGACAGACTAACTTACGATGGGCGTTGGGAGAACAACTTGTATCAATTCTTTAGAATTGTTATGCCTAAGTTGACATTCGACTTACCTCACCCTTTTCATATGGTAGGTTATCAGCGTGTAGATGACACACCACAAATGAAAGCTGTAAGAGAAGGATTTACCAACTCGATTATTCACTCTGACCTATTCTTGGATAGTGGTATCTTAAGGATAGAAAAGCATGATGACTGCCTATGCTTACGGAATCCAGGAAATTTGAAACTTCCGATAGAAAACATCTATGAAGGTGGGGTTTCAAAAGCACGCAACCCAAGAATACAGAATATGCTCCGTATGATAGGATATGGTGAGAATATAGGTTCTGGATTTCCAAAAATTATCTCTGCTTGGCAAAAGGCAGGTTGGGGTAAGCCTGAATTAATAGATAAATACGAGTTACAAGAGGTAGAACTACGATTACCTATTCCTAAGGAAACTGGTGGTCAAACTGGTGGTCAAACTGGTGGTCAAACTGGTGGTCAAACTGGATCACCAAAAACAATTGAAAAGGTTTTTAAATTAATAAAAGACAATCCGTATATAACAAGACAAGAGCTCGTGGACAAACTAGCTATCAAGGCAAGTGCAATACAAAAACATATAGAAAAGCTAAAGGCTCAAAAAAGAATAGAGCGTGTTGGTTCTTCTACATTTGGAGGCCATTGGGAAATCAAAGAATAAATAATCCTTCGTTTCATCATCGAAACAACAATATTCAATAGGCGGCTCTCCTCCATTCCGGGAGTCGCCTATTTTCTTTTTCTCCTCCCCCTTTTCAAGTATTTTTCACTTAAACATTTGGATATTAAAGAGAAAAGTCGTATCTTTGCGGTAGCATTAAAAATAACATTAAAAGGAAAGCAATATGAATGTAGCTATAAATAATATAAAAACAACTATAACTGTTCCGCAAGTTGACTTCAACTTATTAAAGAAACTGGCAAAGAAGTTTGGCTGGGTTATTCAAACCGAAAAGAAAAGTGGTATTAAAGAAGCCCTAGAAGATGTTAAAGCAGGCAGAGTATATCATGCAAAAGATGCTCACGACTTAATCAAACAGTGCTTAGAATGAAATACTCTATTACAAACATTGTATTATAATTAATCTAACAGCCACTGTTCGACAAGCACACGGAGGCAGAGTGTATGGATATATTTGATTGTTGGATTTATATAGTGAAGAATATGAACATGTTTGAACAGATGCCATTCAGCGAGAAGTATCCAGTCTTCCGTAAGTTGGCAGAAATAGGCGACCTCCGCAAGCTCTCCCGAGAGGAACTAGAGCTGTATGACGAGGACATCAAGAATATGCGTGATATATATGCCACCAGAAAGTTTGATGAAAAGAAAGGGATGGAAATAGGTATGGCGAAAGGTATGGCAAAAGGTATGGCGAAAGGTATGGAAAAAGAAAAGCTAGCCACAGCTCGCCGCCTTCTGTCAATGGGCCTTTCTGATGAGCAAGTATCAACAGCCACCGAACTTCCACTGGAGGAAATCCAGAAATTGAAGGAATAAGAAGAGATTACTAGGCGGTTCTCGAACATATCGGGAGCCGCCTATTTTCTTCTCAAAAAAACTTTTCCACCCTAAATCCTTGCGAGTTTCAGGATAAAGTCGTATATTTGCAGACGAATAAGTACAACATTTATATTTTTATGATTATGAGAACAGGCGACAAAGTATTAATATCTCCAGACTTGACACATGCCAAAGACTGGACACAGGGCGAAGTGATTGAAGTTGAGAACAATCCTTTCGTAGGAATTGTCATCTCCGCAAAAACCGCAGATGGAAACATATTCTTTGGATATAAGGACTTATTTGAACCAGTAAAGGAGGCAGTATGTACGCACTAGCATTTGATATGGTAATTTCTGATTTACAGAAATACTATGGCGAACCTTACAACAAAGCTTACTACGAAATAAAAGAGCTTCTAAAGAAGAATGGTTTCGAGTGGGTGCAAGGCAGTACATACATGACGATGAATGATGATTTGACTGCACTTGTAAAAACAGTTATGGAGCTTTCTAAAATAGAGTGGTTTAAGAAATCAGTCAGAGATCTAAGAGGATTCAAAGTTGAAAGTTGGTCGAACTTTACTGATTTGGTTAAAAACTCATAGAATAGGCGACTCTCCTCCAATCCGGGAGTTGCCTATTTTCTTTTTCTCCTTCCCCTTTTCAAGTATTTTTTCCCTAAAACCTTGGAAGTTACGAGGAAAAGTCGTATCTTTGCATAAGAAAAGCTGCACTCGGCAAATTGAAAGCAAGCTTTCTTTGCGCTCGTTTGCAT
>ERZ834722.503-NODE-503-length-42741-cov-4.979033_pt1 | contig 42741 bp, 35 predicted proteins | sample MGYA00519576_ERZ834722 | MGnify/ENA primary metagenome ERZ834722 (study PRJEB31850, sample SAMEA3708759) | human gut metagenome | biome: human gut; feature: human-associated habitat; material: faeces | place: China | collected 2014 ...
CAAATTTTTCTTTATTTTTATTAAAGTCCTCATTAAATATTTCTAATATTCTTATTGTAATAAATTCATTTACTATATATTTATATTTTTCAAATTCATTATTCTGCTTTCTTATAACTTCCGATATATTTTCGCAAATTTTATAAAAAGCTGAAACATACGTATTGGTTGCAACTATTGATTTCTCTCTTTGCAAGTAATAGTAAAATGGATATGGCATATACTTGATATTTTTTGCATTAGTCAATATAAATGGTGTTACAGCAACATCCTCATATTGCTTTCCTACCGGAAATTTAAAATCCTTATATAACTCTTTTTTTATTATTTTATTGCAAGAAGATCCAGACATCGCTCCATCTAGTAATCCCTCTAAGAAAATTTCCTTGTCTTCTCTATATGCTCTTGATGTGTAATTGTATATTGGATTTTTTTCAAAAACAACATATAAGTCATATATAATAACATCATAGTTATTTGTATATTCTCTAGCAATCTTGTAAAAATTTTTGTCGATGTAATCATCAGAATCAACAACGCTTATAAATTTACCTCTAGCCATCTCTATACCGACATTTTTGGTGTCCGCTAAACCTTTGTTTTTCTTCTTAGTATATACAAAGTTTTCTTTATACTTCTCTGGTAAATTGTTTATAAATTGTTTTATTATTTTTTCTGAATTGTCAGTTGCTCCATCATTAACTATAATAACTTCACAGTCTGTATCCATTGCATCTAATACGGAATTTAAACACTTTTCTATATACTTTTCTGTATTATATACCGGAATTATTATTGAAAATACAAATTCACTTTTATTCATCTTTTCCTCCACAATTATTTATCAATATATTTAATTTTTGTTTAATTTGATTATTATACTCTTCACAATTAAAAGTTTCTTCATTATGTATGCCCTGATTAATAGCTAGTTTCATTGCTTTATATATTGAATCTACGTCTTTATTTGTCACTATACCATATTTGTTCTGTATAACTTTTTTACTGTCAGAGACCTCTGTTGTTAATATCGGTAGTCCCAATGTCATAGCTTCGATATACACAACAGGAAAGCCTTCGTGCTCAGATGTGGTTAAAAGACTATCAGCAATTTTAAAATATGGATACGGATTAGATTTTTGACCTAAGAATAGTATCTGATCTTGTAAGCTATATTTACTTACCAGCTTTTTGTAGTCTTTATCATCTTTCCCTGTTCCTATCATTACTATTCTAAATTTCAAATTATCTTGTTTTAGTAATTTTGACGCCTCAATTATTCTAGATAACCTCTTGTCCTCTTCTGTATGTCTTCCAACATTTAAAAAAGTATATATCTCACTTTTTTTAACATCTTCGATTTGCTCTTTAGATTTTTCAATAATGTTTTCATAATCAATCAAATTATGTATTACTTCCACACTTTGTTTAGTTTTTATCTCTTTTATGAATACATTTTTAGCCGTTTCTGATACAAATACTATTTCTTTGAACTTTTTTGATTTTAGCTCTCTAAAGAAGTTAATATATTCTTTCTTATCTTTTCTAAACATTGTCATATAGTCTCCATGAACCCACAATGCCGAATTCTTCGAAGCTGTTCTTGCTACAAAAGAATCGGGTTTTGAGTATGTTGCATATGAAGCTGAAAAGTCGTATTTGTTTTTATATTTTGCCTTAAACTTAATCTGCTTTGCTAGGTTTTTTATTTTTCTAGTTATTATATTCTTGTCAGCATTTGGTGTATATTCTATAATTTTAATAGCTGGATCTATAGTATCTAAAAAGATTCCTTCTTTTCGTTCTAGTACAAGAGTTATATCGTATTTTTTCTCTCTTGCTAGGTAATTTAATAGCGTTACTAATGCCGTTTCAATTCCACCCACATCCAAGCTAACTGCTGCAAATAACAATTTTTTCATATAAATTGTCCTTCCTTTATTCTCCTGTGATTATTTCTACATTGTATCCTATAAATAATCCTGTTTCTATTACTCCTGTAATGTTTTTCAATCTTCTTTCAAGAGTTTCATCAATATTTTCAAATTTTGCATCTAATATTATATTTCCGTTTTCTGTAATAACAGGTCCATCTTTTTTAAGTGCTAATCTTAATTCTATACTGCTTGCTCCTAATTTGTAAAGTTCTTCTTTGACTAGATTTATGGCTTTTGGTGTGCATTCTACTGGTATTGGAAAATTTGCTCCTAATTTGTTTACTAGTTTTGATTTGTCTACTAAAATATAAGTTTTGGCTGCTGTCTTAATGTTTAATTTTTCATTAAACATTGCTGCTCCTCTGCCTTTTATTAGCCATTTGTCATTATCTACTTCATCTGCTCCATCAAAACACCAGTCAGGCTTTTTTTCGTCTATTGTTGCTGTTGGAATGTTTAGATATGTGCATAGCATTTTTATTTCATATGACGTTGGAATTGCTGTTATTGTTATATTTTCTTTTTGGATTTTGTTTGCAATTTCTATGGCAGTTAGATATGATGTTGACCCAGAACCAAAGCCTACAACTTCTCCATCTTGTACTTTTTCCGCCATTCTTCTTGCTATTTTTTCTTTTTCTTCTCTATTAGATATTTCTTCTTTCCACATAGGTTTTTGCATGATTTCTCTATTCCATTCCATTTATTTTTCCTCCAAATTAATTATCAAAATTTCTTTTATATTATATCTATAAAGCACAATTATTTCAACCGTTTTTGACAAATTTAACTGTTTTAAAGCAAAAAAGATTCCCAACTATATTGTCAGGAATCTTTTATGTGCAGATTAGGCATTCCATCTCCAGAAGATGTCTCTTCCAGAGGAGTCTTCCCGAATCAAATTTCTGTAGAGAGCCTTTGCAATCTCTCCAGGTCTCATAATTATAATTGTACTATCGCTTTTCTTGATAATACAAGTATAATTAATGAAGAGGTTTAACTCGAGATACTTTTGATTGTTCAGGCTCGTCTCGCGTACTCTGTGAATAAAGTAGTACACCCACGGAGCGTTCTTGTACTTTTTGAGCATCTTTTCACAGCTTTTTTCGAATGCCGGCATATTCTCTTTGCTTGGTACTTCAAGCAAATTCGTGAACACTGTGCGTCTGTCTTCTCTCTCAACAAAATAGATGTCGAAACGTTGGTAGTCGCTCATGGGTACTTGCAGTTCTACATAGAACTTTCCCCTCTCATTTGTCCGTTCCATTGTTTTCACCCTTTCTTTTGCACATTAGCTAACAAACATATTTTGAAACTTGTTGCTTTTATGCTGTTAGCATTGTTTGGTTGTAATATAGTTATTATAGCAGTTTTTTGGTCTTTTGTCAAATTATGTAAATTAATAGGCCTTCGACCGAAAAAAAACGGTCGAAGGTCAGTGCCTTTTATTCTTTCCAGCGCCACACGATAGCCCTTTTATCCTTTTTAAAGATTTCCATATACTTGGTCAGCACTTTACGAACCTCTTTGGGTTCGTAGGTAACAATGATTGTGTCACCCTTCGCAACCAAAGTGGGATACCTGAACACCAAGTTCAAGTGAACCGATATTTGGCCTCTATTTACCGCCGTTTGGATGCACTTTTTTAGATAGTTAGTCCAAAGCGCATTTCCGTTCTGGTTAATGCTGTCAATCTTTGCCAGCATTTTAGGTAGTTCTTTCTCCGTAGGGAGAAGCAACATGTTGTACGGGATTGGTTTTTCTTCGGGATTAAGGAAGAAGAACCGATAGTTGTCTTCTTCTGTCGTGGTTACTGCCTTTTGTTGCAGCAACAGCTTCCATCCTGTGGTCATTTTGCTAGATACCTCCTTATAGGCACATCTGTTACATGATTCATGATTATCCCATAATTCATATAACATTATTTTGTTTGTAGGTACTTTGTAATTATAACAGATTGTTTACAGTATTGTCAATGCTTTGCTCTCTTATGCAAGAAAAATCACTTACAGATTTTTCTCTATAAGTGATTTACTTTTCTATTTTTTCATATATTTTATTGTGTATATTGTCATCGCTATTACTGTTGCTGTTATAGCAATTATTGCAAATATATTTGTGTCGCCAGTTTGTGGGATTGGAGTCTCTGCTTGAGTATTGTCTTCTGGTTTCTTTAACATGATTGATGGTGAAACATCTGATGTTGCTTTTTGTTCTGTTCCCTTTGTATCAGTATATGTTACATCTACCTTTTCATTTGTAGGTGTTTCTACGTTTATTATTGTTCTATCAAAGTTTTCTTTTAAAACTAGTTTGTATTTAAAAGATGCTGTCTCTCCTGCTTGTAGAACTCCTATTGTCCATGTTATGCTGTTATTTTCTGTGTTTACTTCTGCTGTTACTTTTCCTATATTTGCTTGTTCTACAATCTCAAAGTTGTAGTTTGCAAGGATTATGCTTGGGAAATAATCCACTAGCACTATGTCTTTTATTTCATTTTTTATTATTGTTACAACATTTTCGAATATATCTTGTGTAATAGTATCTTCTACTTGACTATCTGTTACATAGAAGAATTTTCCGTAGTTTGGATTTTCTTGTGTTCCAAATATTTCTTCTGCTAAGTCTTTGTATGTTTTTCCTGCTGCTTCTGGACATACGTTTCCATCTGGATCTGGTTTAAATGTTGAGTCAACACCTGTCATAACTGTAATTATGTTTATTCCTTTATCTTTTACTGACTGTAAAGTTGCTTGTGTTTTTGTTTTTACTTCTCCAGAGTACTGATTTACTGGTCCTCCAACCACTGTGTTTGGAACTCCATCTGTTAATAATATTAGGTGTTTGTTTAAGTTTGTATCTGTTGAGAAGTTGTTTCTTGCAATTTGTACTCCTGCGTCTATGTCTGTTCTATATCCTATTGTTTCGATTGTGTCGATTGCTGTTTTTATTTCTTCCAAATTATTTGTAGGAAGTTTTACAAGTTTTGCGTCTTCTTCAAGTGTTCCTTCTTTTGTTGTGTCTGCGCTAGCTGAAAAACTTACTATTCCTATTTTTGTATTTGGTTGAGCTGTTAATATTTTTTCTACCAATGTTTTTGCCGCTGTGAATACAGCTTCTTTTCTTGTTCTTGTATTGTCAACTTTGTTGTCCGTCATGCTTTTTGAGTTGTCTAATACTAAGAATATTTCACTTGGTTTTACTTGTTCTTCTTCACTTTTTATGTTTTTTACATCTATTTGTAAAACTGCTTCTTTTTTAGGATTGTCAACTGATATTAGTTGTTTAATTACTTCTCCATCTTCTCCTAATTTTATGTCACAAACATTGTCTTTTACCTTTACTAATGTTACATCTTCGTTAGCTGCAAATACTGTTGTGGTAAATAGCATTATTATTAGCGCTATTATTCCTATTGTTTTTAATTTTTTCATATTTTTCGCTCCTTTTATATAATATCAATCATTTTTTATTTTACCACATTTTAGTTATTATATCAATATTTTTAACAAAATTTACGAGCACTTTGTTAGTGCTCGCATTTTTTATTTAACTAATTTACAGTAGTTTTTCTTACCTTTTCTTAGTATTGCTCCTTTTTCAAGCATTTCTGCTGTGACTTTTAATTGAACATCTGTTACTGTTTCGTCATTCAATGTTATTCCATTTTGAGCAATTAATGTTTTTGCTTGTCCTTTTGACGTTGCAAATCCAGCTAAAACTATTGCTTCTACAATACTTGTATCTGCTTCTACTTTTACTGTTGGCATATTGTCTGAATTTCCGTTTCCGCCAAATAGCGCATTCGAAGCTTCCTCTGCTTGTTTAGCAGCTTCTTCACCATGTACTAATTTTGTAATTTCGTATGCTGCAATTTTTTTAGTTTCGTTTAGCTCGGCTCCTTCAACTGATGTAAGCTTATCTATTTCTTCCATTGGCATAAATGTAAGCATTTGTAAAACTGTCTTTACTCCACTATCATCTACATTACGCCAGTATTGATAAAATTCGTATGGAGATGTTTTTTCTGGATCTAACCATAATGCTCCTTTTTCTGTTTTGCCCATTTTCTTTCCTTCTTTTGTTGTAAGAAGTTTGAATGTTAATCCAAATGCGTCATCATGTCCAACTTTTCGAACTAGGTTTACTCCACCTATAATATTTGACCATTGATCATTTCCACCCATTTCTAGTTTACATCCATACGTTTCATACAAATGTAAGAAGTCATATGATTGCATTAGCATATAACCCATTTCAAAAAATGTCAATCCTGTTTCTAATCTATTTTTGTAGCAGTCTGCTGCAAGCATTTTGTTTACTGAGAATAGAGAACCTATCTTTCTCATGAAATCTATAAAGTTTAGGTCTAATAACCAGTCTGCATTATTTACTATTATTGCTGCATTCTCTCCTTCAAAACTTATAAATTTTGATAATTGTTTTTTGCAACATTCTACATTGTATTCAATTTCTTCTCTTCCCATCATTCTTCTCATATCAGTTTTTCCTGATGGATCTCCTATGTTTACAGTTCCTCCACCTACTAATATAATAGGTCTGTGTCCAGCCTTTTGCATATATGAAGCTACCATCATAGATACGAAGTGCCCCACATGTAGGCTGTCTGCCGTTGGGTCAAATCCTATATAGAATGGTACATTTTCCTTATCTAATAATTTTCTCAAGTCTTCTTCGTCAGTAACTTGTTCGATGTAGCCTCTTGCTTCTAAAGTATCTAGTACATTCATATCTTTGTCCCCCTTTTTTTATATAATGAATAAATTATACCATCACAATCCTTAAAAAGCAAGAGTTTTCATCTATTTTCCGATAAACATCTGAACATATATTTTGCCGTATTTTGGACTACTTACCACTCCTATTCCAGTATAGTTGAAACTGCTATTTAAAATGTTAGCTTTATGTCCTGACGAATTCATCCATGCACTTACAGCCCCGCTGTTGCTCGAATTTCCCGCAATATTTTCTCCTGCCGAATTATATGATATTTTAAAGCTCTTTAACATGTCGAATGGAGAACCATATGTCGGAGAAGTATGCGAGAAATAATTATTGTCTACCATATCTTGTGCTTTTATTTTAGCCACTCTTTGGACTTCGTCATCAACTTTTAGCGCTGATAATCCATTATTGATTCTTTGCTGATTTATTAAATTAAATACTTCTTTTTCGTTCGCATTCATATTTGTTGTTGTAGTTTGATTATTATTGTTGTTTTGCGCGTTTGATGATTTTGGGTAAATTGGTTTTACATACTTTTTACTAACCGCACCCACATAGTCTCCCTCTATTTGTACCACATACCAGTCTCCAACTCCCGCAAATACTCTGATATATTCGTTTTTATTAACTGTTGCTACTACTTTGTATTGTGTTCCAGGACCACTTCTCACATTTAATTTTGAAGCCGTAACCAAACCTGTTGCAAAATCTAACTTGTAATAATGTTGCATTCCAAATGATGTTGTTAATCCGCATAGTATTAGTGTAAAAACAGCCAATGCTGATAATCTAAAAATTATTTTCTTTTTTATTGTTATGACTCTCATAAAAAAACAATCCCCCTTTGTTAAAGGTATTACTTTACGACTGTCCTTTATGCTTGTTTCACTGTAATTTACCCAATAGGCAACCTTTATTTTTCTGCTTTAATATTTTAAATCACTCAAGAGACGTTTTCTCTCTTGAGCGGTATTATTACTTAAAATTTTATAAATCCAATGTTATTTTCTTTTGCATTTCTTAATATATTTTCTAGTTCTTCCTTACTAGCTTCTGTTATGTCTATAGTTAAAACATGTCCTCCATTGGTTAATTCATGATATGGAGCTTCTATTTTTATTTTATCTTTTATATCAGATGCATTGTCTATATAAAAAGAATTTGTATATATATTTTTATCAGTTATTCCTTTTAAGTTTCCATATATTGCTTTATCTGTTGCAATAAATTCTTCTGCAAGCTCCTTATCTTCTGTTCCCATTAAAGAAAAGTTTAGATTGTATTTATTACTAAATTCCTCCACTTTGCTTTTCATAAAGCTAATTATCTGAATTCCTAATTTTTGCGTTTCTTTGTTATCAATTCTTTTCTTTCCTGTTAAAGCAATTAAACACTCTTCCAAGCCCATAAATCCAACTGTAAGGCTTCCTTGTTTTATTACTTTTCTAATCCTATCATCGTCTTTTGCTTTCTCAGCATCCAGCCATACACCTTGTTTTATAAAGAAAGGAAATTCATAAGCTTTTTTATTTCCTTGTGTTTCAAACCTGTCTAGTAGTTGGTCTTTTACTAAGTTTAGCTTGTCCTCCAATTCATTAAAGAATTCTTCGTATTGTTTTTCTTTCGACTTAGACATTTCTTTTAATATTGGACTGTTTTTTATTCCTATTCTTGCTAGGTTAATTGTTGTATACGATATATTTCCTCTTTGTGAAGCTATTTGTTTTCCTTCTCTATCTATAATATTTTCCATCTCTCTCATATTAGAAGAATTGTATGCAACTTCGCTGTCCGGATTATTTTCTACATAGTATTTTTTATTATATGTTGCATCTAAGAAAGAAAATGCTGGATAATTTCTTCTACTTGCTATATCTATAGCTCTCTTACATAAATCATAATTTTTATCTTCTTCGTTATAATTTATTCCTTCTTTTATTTTAAATATTACAAGTGGAGATAGTCGTTCTTTTTCATTTTCTATTCCAAAGTCTATGGCATCTAATATTTTAGTTATTACCATTCTTCCTTCTGCTGAGGTATCTGTTCCCAAATTTATTGTTGGATATATTCTTTCATTTCCATTTGTGTCTATAACGTTTGTATCATGTATAAAGGCTTCCATAGCTTGTGAAACTATTTTCTTTGTTTTCTTCATTGCTATATCGTAAGATATTCTAAATGCTCTTTTTAGCTGTTCTGATTCTCTGCTATATTTATCAAAAATTGAAATATCAAAATCTATGCTTTCAAGTTTTTCTATTTCTCTGTCAATTCCATTTGTTGCTGCAAATTTATCAAAGTCTGTATATATTAATATATCATCTATAGTTTGTTTAAATTGTTTTTTAAAGGTCTTTAGCACGCCTGGTGCCATATAATAATCAAACGCCGGAATTGATTGACATCCGTGTTGTTCTTTTTGATTTAATGTTATTACTAGAACTGCAAGTGCAGTATAAGACATTATATCTTTTGGTTCTCTTATATGTATATTTTTTGTTTCAAATCCACCATTATATATTTTCTCTAGATTTATTTGTGATGATGTAGTTGTTCCTAGTGGCATAAAATTTAAATCGTGTATATGTATTTCACCTAAGTCTTGAGCATCTGCAACCTTCTTTTTTACTATGTAAGACTTAGCAAATTCCTTTGAAATTGTACTTCCATAGTCTATCATCATTTCCATAGGGCTAACATTATTTTCTTTTTTTAATGTTAATGCTTCTAATGCTTTTAAAAACTTGTGTTGTTTCTTTTCTTCAAAAAATATTTTTCTTGACTGAGCTCTTCTTTCCCTATACTCCGAAAATGAAGTATATACATCTTCATATCCTTCTTGCTGTAGGTATTTCTCTATTAAATCTTGGATCTCTTCAATTTTTATTCTTTCAACTCCAAGATTTCCTATTTCTTCTATTACTAGATTATATACTTTGTTTATATCTTTTTCAGAATATTTTGCTTCTTCTTCGTCAAGTGCAACACTGTCGAATCCTTTTTTTATTGCCAAGGCTATTTTGCTTCCGTCAAAATCAACTTTTTTTCCATCTCTTTTTACAACTTTAATATTTTCAAACATATTTACTCCTTGTTTGTTACAATAAGGGATGGTGCTTTTAAGCCTGCCATCCCTTGTTCATTATTTTGCTAATATTTTCTTCATTTCTTCTGCTCTTTTTACTTTTTGTGTAGTGGTTTTTATCAGAGGCTCTGTTGTTACAATTATTTCTTTTATGTGTTTGTATGTTGACAAGTTTTGATTTATTTCTTTTACTTGTTCCCAGATAATATCTCTATATTCTTCTTCCTTTTTATCAGGATATAATTGTTTCATTGTTTCTTCATTATATACTATTTTTGCAGATACTACTGGATCTTTTTCGTCTCCATCTTTTGGCATACCAAATACCATACATTCCTCTACAAAAGGTAATTTACTAATTAAAAATTCTAACTCTAATGGATATACATTCTTTCCGTTTTTTAATACTATTAAGTCTTTCTTTCTACCTGTTATGTATAAAAATCCTTCTTCGTCTATATATCCTAAATCTCCAGTATAGAACCATCCATCTTTTATGGCTTCTTTAGTTGCTTCTTCATCTTTGTAATATCCCAACATTATATTTGGACCTTTTACTATAATTTCTCCTATTCCTTCATCATTTGGATTATAAATTTTTGCTTCTTCATTGCACATTACAAGTCCTGTTGCTCCAGGCTTTTTGAAGTGATCTGTTTCTGCTGATATAACTGGCGATGTTTCTGTTAATCCATATCCTTGATTTATAGATATACCAAAGTTTGAAAGTCCTATTATTGCTGGTTTATCCATTGGTGCTCCACCATAAAGGATTAATCTTAACTTTCCTCCAAGATTATCTAATATTTGTTTAAACACTTTTCTTCTAATATCTATATGGAAGAATAGCAAGAAATTACATAGTCTGCTCATTATATTTATTAGCTTTGTTTTACCCTGTTTTTCTATTGCTTTGTTTAATTTTTTGTACATTAACTCTAGCATTTGTGGAACTCCTACAAATACAGTTATATGATATTCTTTTAAGTTATCTAATATGTATTTTAGTCCATCACAGAATATTAGTGTTGCCCCACAGTATAAACATCCATATATAAATGATATTGTGCATTCAAATGTATGATGCAATGGTAAAAATGATAGTATTGAATCTGTTTCATACATCATTACAAAGTGTGGCATCGCATTTATATTTGAACAAACATTATTTTGACATAGCATTACTGCTTTCGCTACTGATGTTGTTCCAGATGTATATAGTAATACTGATAATTTATTATTATCTATTTCTATGTTATCAAATTTATTGTAGTTGTTTGCTAAACTATCTTCTCCTTTTTTCAATAAATCTTGATAATACAAAATATCTTTTTTGTTTAGATTATCCATACAAATATAGTATTTTAGATTTGTATTATTTTCTTTTTTTATCTCATCAAATGCTTCTTCATATTTTTCGTCATATATAACTGCTTCCGCTTCACTTCTAGAGATTAATGATTTTATTTCACTGTTTGGCAGTGATCTGTCTAGTGGAACAATTATCATATTTCCACACGCAACAGCCATATATGTTACACACCATTCATATCTATTTCTTCCTATTAAAGCAACTTTTTTGCCCTCTAGCCCCATATCCAATAAGGCTGTTCCTAGTTTTGTTACATCATTTTTATAATCTTTAAATGTATGTTCAACATATTCTGGATTTTTTGCTTTTAAATCTTTTTTATATTTGAAAGCTACTTTGTCTCCATATTTTTCAACTGCTCTATTTAATAATTCTTTATAATCTTTAACAGTCCCCATTTCGTGACCTTTAAATGTTTTCATTCTTTTTTCCATTTTATCTTATCTCCATATTAAAATTGTACTTAAACTTATGTGCTTATTTTATATCAAATCACATATAAAATCAATAGTTAGCTATTAAAAATTAAAACAAGCTAATAAATTGTTTTTGTTAGCTTGTTAATTTTGGATTATTAACCATCAATAAGAACCCCACATATCTACTCTTGCATATCCTCCATATTTTGTTCCATCTTTTTCTATTATGAATTGTTGTGTTGATCTATAAAATTCATTTTCATTGAAATCGTTTAATTGAGTTCTTAAATTTTTCATCTAGTAGCAAGCTTATTGTTACTCCTGCTAGTATTAAAAGTTTTGCTTTTGAGTATTTTTGTTTTTGTAATATTATTCATTTTCTATAATATATTTTTATAGAGGTGAATTTTGTGTTTATTAAGTCTGTCAAGTTAAATCTTTTGAAAAGATTTTTGCTTTTTTCATTTATTATTTTCATATCACTACTTCTTGTTTATTTTGGATTTAGTAATACCATAAAGCCTTCTGTTAATGACATTGAGGATAACTCTTTGACTGATTTTGCAAATGTTAATGTAGAAGATATCGCAAAAGATTCCGAAGAATCTTCTAATAGTTATATTAAATGGGTTGAGTTCAACGGCTCCGCTACCTTACTTAAAAAATTATCTGATTTAGATATTTCTTCGCATTCTCAAGATAGCACTATTAAACTAAATTGGATTGAGCTTATGTCTTATTTAGGATGCAAATATGGTGGTAATTTAAAATTGTTTAAGCAATCCGATTTGGATAAATTAGTATCTGAGCTTAATTCAGGTAAGACCATGGAAGAGTTGACTTTTAATATGAAATTATATAATTATTTTTATCAAAGTTATGATGCCATTTTTCACGAGTTTATTGGCGAGTATGAAATCGAGACAAGTGATAGTTCTGGAAATAAATCTTATACTAAAAAATATGGTTTAAAAGCCTTTTTGCCTATTGCCAAAAATTATAGTTTCAGCCATTATAAGGATTTTGGTAGTGCTAGGTCTTATGGTTATAAAAGAGTCCATTTAGGGAATGACCTCCTTGGAAGTATTGGCACTCCGGTCATTGCCGTAGAATCCGGCTATGTTGAATCTTTGGGTTGGAATCAGTATGGCGGATGGCGTGTCGGTATTAGAAGTTTTGATAAGAAACGATATTACTACTATGCTCATCTTAGAAAGGATCATCCTTATGCCAAAGATTTAGCAGAAGGTCAAATTGTATCTGCTGGAGATGTTATCGGCTATCTTGGTATGACAGGTTATAGTGCAAAAGAAAATGTAAATAACATTAATATTCCTCACTTACATTTTGGAATGCAGTTAATTTTTAACGAAGTTCAAAAGGAAGGTTATAATCAAATTTGGATTGACGTATATGAGATAATAGAATTTTTGAGAAAGAATACTTCTTCTGTCTATATGGCTTATGATGACACAAAGGATTTTGAAAGAAGATTTGAGATTATGCCAGTTGAATAAATTTGCTTTTTTGTAACTTTTACGGTATAATTTAGATTATGAAAACGTTAATTATAGATAATAAGAATAATGGTAAAAAGTTGAATAGTGTGTTGTTAAAGGAGTTCCCAAATTTAAGCATTAATTCTATTTATAAAGCTCTTAGAAAGAAGGATATTAGGGTAAACAATGTTAGAATTAATGAAAATGTGACTCTTTATTCAGGAGATACAGTTTCAGTCTATATTTCTGATGATGCTTTGTTTGGCAAAGTTTGTATAGACACGATTTACGAAGACGATAATATTTTAGTTGTAAATAAGCCTATCGGATTGGAAGTGACTGGTCCAAATTCTTTAACTTCATCTTTAATCAAAATGTATGGCTTTGAAGTTTTCCCTTGTCACAGATTAGATAGAAATACCTCTGGCTTAACCATTTTTGCAAAAAGCTCTCAAGCTTTAGAAATCATGCTTAAAAAGTTCAAAAATCATGAAATTGAAAAACATTATGTTTGTAAGGTTTATGGTATTCCAAAGGAGCGTCATAAAATATTAAATGCATATTTATTTAAGGATACAAAAAAGTCGCTTGTATATATTAGCGACAGTCCAAAGAAAGGTTATTTAAGTATCACAACCGAATACTCCATTATCTCTTCTGATAAGGGAACCAACTCTAGTATTTTAGATGTTGTATTGCACACAGGCAGAACTCACCAAATAAGAGCTCATTTGGCTCATATTGGATTACCCATAATTGGAGATGGAAAATATGGTATTAACGAAGTTAATAAAGCTTTTGGTTGCAAGACCCAGAATTTAGTTAGTTATTTTTTAAAGTTTAATTTTGTTTCTGACTCAGAGTTTTTAGATTACTTGTCTGGAAAAGAGATAAAACTTGATTTGTCGAAAATAAATTTTTAGCCAAGATTGTTTATCTTGGCTAATTTTTTAAAACAAGTTTATGATTTTTAATGATTGTTTGTCTTGGATATGGTATAGAATGTAAATACAATTTTCAAGTTCTGGTACTCCTTGGCTATAGTCTTCCATTTCCAAATAACCTTTCATAAGTGTCAATGATGTATTTACTTTTTCTAATTCATCATGTTCTATATAAAAAGCTAAATTTCTATTCATCTTTCTCCATTCTTGTTGCATTCTTTCTATTTTATTTGCTAATTCTTCCTTGTCTGTTTCCTCCTCTTTTTCTAATCTTCTTGCATATTCGTCTATCTCACTCAGTTTTATATCCATTTCTTTTACACAGCTTTTTGTATAATTTTGCGTTAGCACGTGTGCAGCAATTATTATCACAATAATTATCAATACAATTATTATTTCTTTCTGCATTTTTCCCTCCTCTGACTATAAATTGCCATTTGTTTTTTTATTTTCTTTTAGTTCTTTTTTGCTAAGTTTCTTTTGACAATAGAAATCACCTTTTGCATTTATCGTTACTATCAAGGCTTCTTCTGGCATCATTCGAAATTTATTTGTTTGCTTTTTTAACCATTCATAATTTTTGCCAATTTGTTGTAAATTTTTCGTCATTACTTTTCCGTCTATTACAAGGTTATATGCCATACCTTCAAATTCTGGCATAATATCAAAGTCTTCCGGTGTTGTTGCTCTTTTGTTTGGCTTTTGTACTACTGATATATCTCCACTAGTTTCAAGTATTGCGTATTCAACATCTCCAATGTTCATAACATTATTGCTTCTTAATTTTTCTTCCAATTCGTTTAAAGTGAATCTTTCTTTTTTTAATTTTTCTTCATCGATTCTTCCCTTGTATATTAATATTGTTGGTTTACCACAGATTAATTCTCTCATTTTACTACTTCTTAAGTTTAAGACTGATATAATTAAATGCATCACTAAAAGTCCTAGTATTGGTATTATTCCATTTGATATGGGTATTCCTATTTCTGTCATTGGAATTGATGCTAAATCTGCTATCATTATTGATATTGCAAGTTCAAATGGTTGCATCTGTCCAATTTCTCTTTTTCCCATCAATCTCATTACTATTAATACAATTATATAAATTACAATCGATCTAATAAAAGTTGCTAACATATAAAAAACTTCCTAACATTTTTTATTTATTTTTAGCTTTTATATTTTATTTATTCATTTTTCGAATGAATAAATTTATTTTTTTTGCAAATAATATGATTAAATTACATTATGGGGAGGTTTTTTTATGGATAACAATGATATTAACACAAGAAGTTCTGCTCGTCCTAATACTTTTGGTCAAGTTATTTTAAGATTTGTAACTTCTGCAATTATTCTTGCAATAACAGCCTTTTTTACACCAGGTTTTACAATAAGTAATGTTTGGGCTTTGGCCTTAGCCGCAGTCATTCTAACTGTTGTAGATTACCTACTAGCAACCTTTACTGGATTACATGCTAGTGCATTTGGAAAAGGATTTGTAGGCTTCATTTTAGCAGTAGCTGTTTTATATGTAACACAATATTTTGTTGCTGGATATTCGATTTCTTGGATTGCAGCTATAATTGGTGCTTTAATCTATGGTGTTGTAGATTTCTTTATTCCTGATCAACAATAAGATAAATAGAAGGGATTTCCCACGTAAAAAGTCGAGCATTTTATATTTTGCTCGACTTTAATTTTAATATTTTTCTACTATTTCGTTTTTATTTTTATATATACTGTTTGCTGGTATTACACCTCTTACTGATGATAGCGGATAAATGTTTGTATGTTTTCCGACTATTGTTCCTGGATTTAGCACACTGCCGCATCCTACTTCTACTTCATCCCCCAACATTCCTCCTATTTTCTTTATTCCTGTTTCTATTTGTTCTTTGCCATCTTTTATAACTACTAGTTTTTTATCAGATTTTACATTAGACATTATTGATCCAGCTCCCATATGTGCTTTGTATCCTAATATTGAATCTCCAACATAGTTATAATGAGGAACTTGCACCTTGTTGAACAATATTACATTTTTTAATTCTGTTGAGTTTCCTACAACTGCTCCTTCTCCCACTATTGCATTTGCACGAATAAATGCGCAGTGTCTTATTTCTGCATCTTTACAAATTATAGCAGGTCCATGTATGTACGCGCTTTCATATACCTTTGCTGTTTTGTGAATCCATACATCTTCTCCCACTTTGTCATATTCTTCTTTTGGAAGAGTATTTCCAAGCTCTAATATATAATCCTTTATGTGTGGCAAAGCTTCCCAAGGGTATGTGAACTTTAATAGTAAGTCTTTTGCTATTGTTTCATCTAAATTATATAAGTTTACAGTTTTACAATTTTCCATATTCTTTTCCTCTCTATTTGTTCCAGTAATTGTTGTATAATTCTCTTGCTGTTTCTGGGCTATCATTTCCTATTTTATTTTTTACTGGAGCAAAATCACATTCTCTTTTTCCTCTTAGTATTGATATGTTATCAAAGTAGTTAAACGCATCAAATATAAAAGCTTCGAATTTATATGCGTTTGGTTCTGTTACCTCAACAAACTCTCCATTCTCATTCATATAATTTGTTTTCTTATCTGCTACATGATATGGTAAGTTTTGTTTTGATATTTTCTCCAATGCATCTATACTAAATAAATTGCACATTATATGAGCTTCTCCATATAAAAGTTCTCCATCTTCGTCTCTTAGTTCTGCCATTTCTTTTGGTAACTCACTATATTCTATAACTGATGGTACTCCATTTGCCTTACAGAATACTCCAACTCTTTCACTTGGATCTTTTTTTGCAATAGATTTTGAAGCTATCTCATTGTTTTGATTTATTGTAAGTCCTATTAATATTGGATCCACCATATTTAATAATACATTATCTACTGATCCTATAAAAATCCATTTGATTCCTTTTTCTCTCATTTCTGAGATTATTCCTGTTTCAGCCATTGCCTTGTATATACAACCATTTCCATCAGCTGCTAGTTTTATACTATAATCTTTATCTAGAACTAACTGGCCATCTTTGAATAGTAATGGTAAATTTCCTTGAGTAAAGAATTTAACCTTTGATTCATCATATCCAAAATAATTATTATTTTTGAAAAACTCTACTGTTTCTTTATTGTTCTCTGTGCTTGTCATTATGTACCAAGGTAATATCACTCCATATTTTTTATTTGCTCTTTCTAGGTTTTCAGCTAATATTTGGAATAGATATTTTGGTTCTGGTTTTACATCTATTTTAAATGTTCCTTTTGGTCCTTTATGTCCAAGTCTTGTTCCCTGACCACCAGCCATTGTTACTACTGCATATTGGTTATTTTTTATTATCTCTTCTCCCAAGCCTGCGTATAATTTTGACTTGTCTTCTGATAATTTATATTCATCAACATATTTTATGTGTTCTAGTTTCTTTTCTAGTATTTCTGGTTTTTCTTTCGTTTCTTCATATAAGTTATTTAATTTTACAAAATCAAGGTCTATTATTTGTTGTGCTAATTTTTCTCTCTTATCTTCGCTCATTTTGTCCATCATATTTAATAATTTATCTTGGTTATTTTCCTTTAATAGTTTTTTTGCCTGTTCTAATATATTCATGCTTTTCGTGTATTGAGCTTTTGCACAATACTCTCCTTTCCTTGTTGTTTATTATATAATATAAATTTGCTTTTTGTTTTGTGTATATAATATCACAACTGCTTTGAGTATTCAAGTATTTTAGCAATATTTAAAGAGGCTCCACTTTGGAGCCTCTTGCTATGGGATTTAATCGCTCAGATAAATTGTATACTTAAACGGCTTATACGGAATTTGAAACTGTTGCAAAGTTTTAAGTTCTTCGTTCGAGAACTTGCCAACCATTTGACTTTTGCCACTTTTGTTGGCAAAATGAATTCTCTTAATCAAACTGTTTTTGATGTTGTAGATGTTCCTGAATCTCCGAGTATTCACGATATACAGAGCTGGTCTGATTTCGAAGTACTCACTCAGAAATTCCAACTGCTCCTGCTTAAGCTTCCACTGAACAGATCTTACTTTCTTTTCTTGCAAACTTCTCAGCTGGTACAATATCTTGCGCAACCGATAGTCTTTGCCTTTCAAAGTTTGGTCCCTCCTTTATAATTTATACTTATATCTTATCACATTTTGCTTTATTTTTAAAGCCTTTATTGGATTTTTTACAAAATTATGCAAATTAATCCTCCGCTTCCCTCATTTATTATTCTTTCTAGTGTTTCTTGTAGCTTCTCTTGTGCATCTTCTGGCATTTTTAATAGCTTAGTTTGTAATCCTTCGTTTACCAACTCATGTAGACTTTTTCCAAATATATTTGACTCCCATATTTTCTTTGGATCGCTTTCGAATTCTGAAAGTAGATATTCTACAAGTTCTTGTGATTGTTTTTCACTTCCAACTATTGGAGATACTTCTGTTTCTATATCTGCTCTTATCATATGTATTGATGGAGCCTTGGCTCTCAGTTTAACGCCATAACGTGAGCCTTGTTTTACCATTTCCGGCTCCTCTAGTATTAGTTCATCTATTGATGGGCTGACTATTCCATATCCTTTTGTATTTACCTCTTGCAACGCTATTGCTATTTTGTCGTACTCTTTTTTGACATTTGCAAATGAAATCATTGTCGAGAATAGCTCTCCTTCATTTGTAATTGGAACCTTTGATATTTCAGTTAGTACTTTATAGAATAAATTATCTAGCAAATTTATTGTAATGTTTATACTTCCCGTTCCAAGCTGTATTTCATTTATTACACTATTTGATATTACATCTGTGTCTTGAAGATTTGTAATTCTATTGTCTATTTGTTTTAGTATTGATACATCTTTAAAAGTATTTTTTATCTCATCATATAATTCTTCTTTTAGCCAATGGTCTTCTGGAAGTCCATCAACCCATCTTGGGAAACTGATGTTGACTCTGTCTATTGGGAATTCATATAACACTCTGCCAAATATTTCATCTATTTTATCTCTTGATAAGTTTTCACAATCTGTTGGTACCACTTGTGCATCATATTTTTCTTGTAATTTTTCTGCCAAACTTCTTGTATAGTCCGATTCTGGCTCACTTGAGTTTAGAACTATTATAAATGGTTTATTTAATTCTTTTAGTTCTTTTACAACTCTTTCTTCTGCGCCAATGTAGTCTTCTCTTGGAATGTCTGTCACACTTCCATCTGTTGTTACTAGCACTCCTATTGTCGAATGTTCTTTTATTACTTTTCTTGTTCCTATTTCAGCCGCTTCTTCAAATGGAATTTCTTCTGTATTCCACGGGGTTTTTACCATTCTTGGCATATCGTCTTCTAAATAGCCTATGGCATTATTTACTAGATATCCTACACAATCCACTAATCTGACATTTAATTTTATATTATCTCCAACCGTTATTCCAACTGCTTCGTTTGGCACAAATTTTGGCTCTGTTGTCATTATTGTTCTTCCACCAGCGCTTTGTGGTAATTCATCTTGTGCTCTTTCTCTTTTATATTCATTATCAATATTTGGAATTACTAATAAATCCATAAATCTTTTTATAAATGTAGATTTTCCGGTTCTTACAGGTCCAACAACACCAACATAAATATCTCCATCTGTTCTTTGTGCTATATCTTGGTATAACATATTATCTTTCATTGATTTATTTACCTCCTTAAAATTCTCAATTGTTTAATCTGTTTGTACAATTAACTTTATTTAATGTATATTAAACAGTTTTAAAGTTATGCATAATTTTTTTACATATTTTTATATTTTTAGTAAAAACTATTATAAATATTTTTTATGGAGGCTTATCTTGAAAGAAAATAAAATTAGCACAAAACCAAATAATCAAAAGAGCATTTCATCTATTGTCGACTCTGTTAAACAGTATCTTCATAAAATCTTTTATGAAGATAATCCAACCGATTATGATTTTACTATTGGAGAAACTACAAATTCTGTTGTGATTGACAAAAGTACGACCTTTCCTTCTAGCGCCGAAAATTTGGAACTTACAAATGAGAGTTTACAATGTTTTGATACTAGTAAAGATACTGTTTTTCAGTCTTTGGATGTTAATTTGGAATATATTAAAGTTAGATTTAATAGTATGGTTAATTCTGATGTTATTATTCGTGAATTCACTTTAAACGCTAGAGGCAAGCAATACAGGGCTTTTCTTGTTTTTATTGATGGTATGATTAATGCTGATATGATTAATAATTTTATTTTAAAACCTTTAATGTTAAAGAATACCGCCAATTCTTTTGATGGTTCTCAAAATCGAGTTTTGTCAGAAGTTAAAACTAATAATATTACTGTTAGAAAAGTAAAGAAATTCGACATTTTAGAATACATTTCTACTTGTCTGCTTCCACAGAATGCTGTTAATAAATTCACTAAGTTTGATGATATTATAGCTGGTATTAATGCTGGTAATTGTGCATTGTTTTTGGATACTATAAATTTTGCTTTTGATATAGAGGTCAAAGGTTTTAGTCAACGTGGTCTTGGAAATCCTGAGAACGAGATTGTTATTAGAGGTGCTCAGGTTGGTTTTACAGAAAATTTGCGTACTAATACTTCTTTGCTAAGACGCTATGTTAATAACGAGAATTTAATTATTGAGTCTACTAATGTTGGTAATATTAGCAAAACTTCTTGTGCTGTTTGTTATTTAAAGAATGTTGCTAATTCTGATTTAGTTGCTGAAGTTAAATATCGTATTAATAATCTTGGTGTTGATTATTTGATTTCTTCTGGACAATTAGAACAACTTATTCAAGATGATGATAATTCGAGTATTCCTCAAATGGTTTCTACCGAAAGACCTGATAGAGCTTGTAATCTACTCTTTGTTGGTAGGGTTGTAATCTTAGTAAACGGAAGTCCTTATGCACTTGTTGCACCTGCTATATTTTCAGACTTTCTTGCCTCTTCTGAGGATTTGAATTTAAAACATCAATATTCAAATTTTATAAGAGTGTTAAGAATTATTGCATTTGTAATTTCATTGTTTTTACCAGGTCTTTACATTGCTATTACTAACTTTCATCAAGAAGTCATTCCAACAGAATTGCTGTTTGCAATCGTTGCTTCAAGAGAGAGTGTTCCGTTTCCTATTCTATTTGAAATTCTCGTTATGGAATTTTCTTTTGAGCTTATACGAGAAGCTAGTATTAGAGTTCCGTCTCCTATTGGTCCTACCATTGGTATTGTAGGCGCTTTAATCTTGGGACAGGCAGCAGTTGAGGCAAATGTAGTAAGTCCGATACTTATCATTATAGTGTCTATTACTGCTATATGTTCTTTTGCTGTTCCTGATTTCTCGCTAGGATTCCATTTTAGAATTATGCGTTTCTTTTATATTATTTTAGGCGCTATTGCAGGATTCTTAGGGTTAGCAGCAGGTTTCTGCATTCATCTAATTGTTTTATGCAATCTAAAGTCTTTTGGAGTTCATTTTTTTGAAATTAATATGTTTCAAAAAACTAGAACCGGTAATGGTACTATTTTAGCTCCTACCTGGAAAAGAGAAGATCGTCCTAGATTTCTTAAGTCTAAGAGGCCAAAGGTCCAAGATGATATAAGTATGAAATGGAGATATAATAAAAAATAAGGTTATGAGTCCTTTGAAAATTCAAATTTTTGTATAAAGGAGTTTTACTTTGAGTGTCAATAAAGTTAGTACAGTTGAAGCTATTGCTTTAGTTTTAATAGTTGTAATTAATAGATTAACTATCAGTATTCCTCAAACAATTATTATGTCTTGTGGGTCTGCTGCACTTTTAAATGTTATTTATATATGTATTATTACTCTGCTTTTTGTTTTTCTTATTACGAAATTGTTTAGAAGATTTGCGGGTAAAGATATTATTGATATTTCTGAGTTTTTAGGAGGGAAATTTCTTAAAAATCTTGTTGGAGTTGTTTTGATTTGCTATTTTATATTTTTCACTTTCACACTTTTAAGAGATTTTTCTGAGATTTTGAGAATTTTATATTTCCCTGATGTACCAATCACATATATTCTTGCATTCTTTATTATTGTATGCATTGTAGCAAATCTTGTTGGTTCTAAGAGTATAATAAATTCTAATGTATTGTTATGTTTTTCTATTATTGCTGGAATTATATTGATTTGTATATTTGTGTTTCCTTCTATAACTATACAAAGAATTTTTCCTATACTTGGTTATGGAGCTTATCGAACTTTTGTTGTTGGCCTTTCTGATATTTTTGCATTTAATGGGCTTGTTATTTTATATTTAATGCCTCCTATGTTGGAGAATAAGACAGATTTCAAGAAGATTAGTATTATTTCGACTGTTATTGCTGGGCTTCTTCTTATTCTTTCTATTGTAACTTTATTACTTCCGTTTTCTTTTAGTACAAAAATCAGAAAGATAACACCTTTATATCTATTGCTTTCTAATAATGAATTTGGAAAGTATGTGCAACATCCTGAGTCTATATTTGTGTTTACTTGGATTATTTCGATTATGTCTTATTTGAATGTTGCTTGTATGTTCCTTTTACACATTATAAAAAAACTTTTAAAGGTAAGACATGTAAAACCTTTGATAATACCTATTGGAATTCTGCTTTTCTTTACAAGTTTGATTCCGCAGAGTATTATGCAGGCTCGTGATTGGTGGCTTTTTGCTTATAAATATATTTCTGGTCCTTTACTTTTTATCTTGCTACCTCTTGTATTGGTTTTTGCAAATATAAAGTACAAAAAGGTTCATAAAAATGATTATGATGTTCTTAAAGAATAGGAGTTTTAAATATGAAAATTTTAAAAAGTTTTAGAACTATATTTGTTATATGTATTATAATTGCTGTGTCTGCTATTGCATTTTCTGGTATTTATAGTACAAATAATATTGATAAACTTTCTTATGTTCTCGCCTTAGGAATAGATGTTGGTAAAAATAATAATATTGAACTTAGTGTGCAACTCGCCAAGCCTGGTGGAAGCTCGGAAAAGTCTGGTAGTTCAAGTCAATCTTCTAATAATATTGTTAATTCAATAGAATGTTCTTCCATAGAATCTGGCATAAATTTATTTAATAGTTATATTAGTAAAAAGCTTAATATGGGACATTGTAAAGTTATTGTTTTTTCTGAAGAAGTAGCTTCTAAAGGATTGTCAACATATTTATACACTTTATTGAATAGTGTTGAAGTAAGTTCTCAGGCTAACATTGTTGTTAGTAAATGTTCTGCCAAAAGTTTTTTGGAACATTCTAGTCCTTTACTTGAGTCTCTTTCTTCTAGATATTATGATGTTGCATCAGCTTCAAGTGAATATACTGGATATACTCAAAATATTTCTTTGCTTAACTTTTTTTCTAATCAAGTAGATCATTTTATGCAACCTGTTGCAATTCTTGGCTCTATTAACACAGGCGATACAACTAATCTGTCTGTTGGTGAAAGTTCTAGCAATAAAAGTTCCACAGATTTAACAAATAAAGACAGCTCTTATAAGGCTGGCGAATCTCCAATAAGTTCTTCTGGCAATCTTGAAAATATGGGACTTGCAGTTTTTAGGTATGACACTCTCGTAGGCGAGCTTACTGGTTTGGAATCTATTTGTCATTTGATTGTTTCCAATGATTTGAAGTCGTGTAATATCAGCATTCCAAATCCGATTGGTGATTCCGAAAATTTAGATGTAAATGTTAGAATTGCGCACAACACTAAAAATAATGTTAAGTTTGTAAATGGTACCCCATATGTTTCTTCTAAAATAAAGTTAAAAGTAAAGATTATCTCCACAACTGAAAAGGCTTCTCTTGATAAAGCAAATTACTTCACTCCTAAACACATAGATCTTATTGAAGAAGCTTGCAATAATTATTTTCAAAAAATCATTTCGGAGTATCTATACAAAACTGCAAAGGAATATAATTCTGATATAGACGGATTCGGCAAGTATGCTGCAAAGAATTTTGTTACTCTTCAAGATTGGGATAATTATAATTGGTTAGATAATTATCAAAATAGTACTTTTAATGTTGAAGTTGATTCTAAAGTCATGTCTGGTTACACGTTCCTATAATTTCTATATATGTACAACTAAACAACCTCCCAAGCTTCTCTTGGGAGGTTCTATTTTATTCAAATAATTTATTAAATTCTTCTGATGATATAACTTCTTTTTGTATTAATAAATTTGCTAGTTCATGTAATTTGTCCATGTGTTCTAATAATATAGTTTGAGCTTTTACATACGCTGTATCTACCATTGTTCTTACTTCTTGTCCTATTTCGTTTTCCATATTGTTTCCATATAGTTGCATTTGATATGGATCTCTTTCTATGTTAATACTAATAGGTCCTAATTTTTCACTCATTCCGTATACTATAATCATGTCTTTTGCTACATTTGTTGCTACTTCTAGGTCATTGCTTGCTCCTGTTGAAATATCATTGAAAATTATTTTTTCTGCAGCTCTTCCTCCCAGTAATGCAATCATTTTTTCTAGCATTTCTGTTTTAGATATATAATATTTGTCTTCATTCGTTTTATACATTGTATATCCGCCAGCAACTCCTCTTGGAATTATTGATACCTCTTTTATATCTTTTTGTGTTTCCAAGAATCTGCTTACTATGGCATGTCCAGATTCGTGATATGCTGTTATTTTTTTGTCTTTTTCAGACATTATTCTGCTATGCTTTTCCACACCGACTGTTACTTTCTTTAATGCATCATCTATGTCTTTGTTTGTTATAGCTTCTTGTTTGTTTATAGTTGCTATTATTGCTGCTTCATTTAGTATATTAGCAAGTTCTGCTCCTGTAAATCCTGCTGTATCTCCTGCTATTGCTCTTAAATCTACATCTGGAGCCAATTTCTTGTCTTTTGCATGTATCTTTAAGATTGCCTCTCTTCCATTCATATCAGGAAGAGCTATTGTTATTTGTCTGTCAAATCTACCTGGTCTTAACAATGCTTGGTCTAGCATTTCTGGTCTATTTGTTGCAGCTAATACTATTACTGTGTGATCTGAATCAAATCCATCCATCTCTACCAATAATTGATTTAATGTTTGGTTATTGTCTAGGTCGGCTGCGCTTCCACCTTCTGATCTCTTAGAACCAACTGCATCTATTTCGTCTATAAATATTATCGCTGGAGAAACTTTTTTAGCTTTCTCAAATAGTTTTCTTACTCTTGAAGCACCTAGTCCAGCAAACATTTCTGTAAATTCCGAGCCATTCATTGTGATAAATGGTACATTTGCTTCTCCTGCTATTGCCTTTGCTATTAGTGTTTTTCCTGTTCCCGGTTTTCCACATAGCAATACTCCTTTTGGAATTTTTGCTCCCATTTTGTAGAATTCGTCTGGTTTTTTTAAGAAGCTAACTATTTCTATCATTTCTTGTTTTTCTTCATCTAGTCCTGCAACATCATCAAATGTTGTTTTTACATCTTCCTCTGTTGCATCATAGAATTTGCCTTTTCCATCTAGCCCTTGCATTTTTATTAGTATTACAAATAATATAGCCATTAGAGCTGTTGGTAATATTGTAAATATTTTGTCGCCTAGCGCTAATAAAAAGTTTGGTTTTACTTGTACTAATTCTATGTTGTTTCCTTCTAATTTTTTGTTTTGAACTAGTTCAACAAATGCCTGTGTACTTGGTATGATTGATGTTTTTGGCTTCTCTTCTCCTTTTATGTTGACTTTTACTGTTGTACTGCCAACTGTCATTCTTACTTTTTCTACATTGCCTTCATCTATTTGCTTTATTAAGTCTGTATATGTTATTTCATTTTCTTTTACTACATCCTTATCTTTATTATCTTTTATTATTCCATAGATTATTGATGCAATTAATACTACAGACAATATTGATATTAAGATATACAAAAGTATTTTCTTGTTTTTATCTTTGTTATCATTTTGTTTTCTATTTTTGCTATTATCGTTCTTTTTACTCAACTTTAGTTACTCCTTTCTTAAACATTGCTTCCTTCAGGTTTACTACCTATATTTGGAATATCTTTTTCGTCTTTATCTTTTTTCTGCTTTTTTTCTTTCTTTTTTTGGTTTTCTTTTTCTTCTTCTTCTTTTTTCTTTGCTTCTTCGTCCTCTTCTTTTTGTCTTTGTTGTTCTAATTCTTCTCTTACTCTTTCTTGAACTGATTTTATTTTTTCTAATTCATTTTGTCGTTTTATATAATCAGATCTGATTATAAGTATTGAAGTAACTACATAAATACAAGCTATTGCTGTGTACATTGTTTGAAAATACTTTACTGTGCATCCTGTAAATTCTTTTATGATTGCATAAATTATATTTAATACAATTGGAAGTGTTAGCGAATGGACTGCAACACTAAATGCTGCTCCATATCTTAACTTCAGTTTTACTCCTCTTGCTATAATAAATCCTAATATTCCCAGTGCTAGTGCATCTAATAATACACTTATAAAGAATGCCGAGAATGTTAATATAAAAGTTGTTACAAATGTTACTATATAGATTTTAGTCTGACTTTCTGCTATCATGTTTGTTATTGATTGCTTGTCCAATGTTTGTATGTTATTTTGCTCTAATAAGTCTTTGTAATTTTTTTCTGTGATTCCTTGAACCATTTCGTTTTTGTATAAAAATTTGTCTCTTAGTAGCAAGAATCCACCATTTTTATTTTGTAGTTCTTCTTTATATTTTTCAATCTGTTCATTTGTTAGTTCTGATGTATCTATTATCACGTTTTGGTATATATCATCAACTGTTGCTTCTACTTTTTGGTTATTGTTTATTTCCAATACTCCATCTTCATAAGATAGTTGTGAAATATTGTCATCATAATATGCTGTTATTTTATTTAATGCTTTGGAGAACCTATATGTTGTTAAGGATGATATAACCACTGTAAATATTGCAATTAATTTTAATAAATATACAGTTGTTTTTCCTATACTTTCTAATGCAAAATCTTCGTATTTATCAAAGTCTTTTATACTTTTTATAAAAGCTCTAAAAAATCCTTCTTTTTTTATGTTTTTGCCGTTCGCTTCCATTATGGTTCTCCTTTTTTTATATTTCTTTTTTTACTATTATTCCATCTTTGGTATCTTTTATGCTGTAACCCTTGCTTGTTATCAAGTCTCTTAGTTCATCCGATTTTGCCCAGTCTTTGTTTTCTCTTGCTTGTTTTCTTTCTTCTACTAATTGTTTTATTTCTTCTGGCAAATCTTCTGTTTTGCTCTTCTGGAATTTTTCTAAATATTTTTTAGAATTTTTCAGATCCAATCCAAGGACTTCATCAAATTTTAATAGCAATTCTGCAAGCTTATGTGATTTTTGTGGGTTCTTTATAACTTCCCATACTATTCCCATAGCTCCCGGCATATTCATATCATCATTTACAAAATTATTGAATTTGTGATTGTATTCTGCTATTTTGCTATCATCTATTTCATCTATTCCATTTTGTTGTTTTATATATCCTTCATATAGTCTTTCTAGTGCCTTTTGAGATCCATATGCACCTTCAAAAGTAAAGTTTAGCTTATTTCTATAATGAGCTGTAAAACAGAATAACCTAAATGCCAATGGTTCTACTCCTTTTTCTTGTAATTGTGATATTGTATATGTATTTCCTAAGCTTTTTGACATTTTACCATTATCCACTAATAGATACTCACAATGCATCCAAATCTTTGCTGGTATTTTTCCAGTTGCTCCTTTTGCTTGTGCTATTTCATTCTCATGGTGAATCGGAATATGGTCAACTCCACCTGTATGAATGTCAAACACTTCTCCAAGAAATCTTTTACCCATCGTAGAACATTCTAAGTGCCAACCAGGATATGAAAGTCCCCAAGGGCTTTCCCATTTCATTATATGATTTTTTGGAGCTTTTATCCATAGTGCAAAATCATATGGGCTTTTTTTCTCTGGATCCACTTCTACTCTGGCTCCTGCTTTTTGATCTTCTAAGCATATATTAGATAAAACTGGATATTTATCAAGTTTTGATATGTCAAAATATATTCCTTTACTTGTCTCATACGCATATCCATTTTTTATTATTTCTTGTACATATTCTATCATTTGCTCTATATTATCTGTTGCCTTTGTAATGATTTCTGGTTTCTGAATATTTAGCCTATCCATATCTGCTAAGAATGCATCTGTATAAAATTTTGCAATTTCATATGGGTCTCTGTTTTCTCTTCTTGCAGCTTTTTCCATCTTGTCTTCGCCTTCATCTGCATCTGATTCTAAGTGTCCGACATCGGTTATATTCATTACATGCTTTAACTCAAATCCATTATATTTTATCAATCTTCTTAGAGTATCAACAAATATATATGTTCTGAAATTTCCAATGTGCGCATAGTTGTAGACAGTAGGTCCACAACTATACATTCTCACTTTGTTTTCTTCTATTGGCTTAAATATTTCTTTCTCTTTTGAAAGAGTATTGTACAAAGTTAATTTCATTAATTAATTTTCTCCTTTACCTTTCGCTTTCTCCAGGAGTTGGATTATCTATTTCATTTCCATTTATTTCATTTTTAGAATCTCCTGAGTTTGCTTTTTTGCTTACAGTTATAGTAACAGAATCGCCAGCTTTTAATGTTGTTCCTTCTGCTTTGCTTTGTTCAATTACTTCTCCGTCTTTCTTTTGAGAAGACTTTGTTTCTACTGTTACTTTTAGTCCTAAGTCTTTTAAGATTTTAGACGCTTCGTCCTTAGTCTTGCCTATTACGTTTGGCATTTTTATGATTTTTGTTGTATGTACATCACAAGTTTCTGTTGGTACATCATATTTTCCACCATCATTTGTACGCCACAATGTTGTATCTTCTTTTTCTGGTCTCTTAGCATAAGTTTTTTCCTCTGTATCAGGGCAATACTCTGTTGCAATCTTTCCTGTTTCTTTACAGATTGTTAGTTTTGTATGTCCTTCGCAGTCAACTGGTATTGTTCCTTTTACAAAGTATTCTGTATATGTTTGACTACAAGCCGATGTTGCAACTTTTCCAGATTGAAGACATACTTTTGCTGTAACGACATCACTTGGTTTTGTGAAGCTTGATTCTGGTAATCCTGCATGTATCTTTTTCATTACAGCAGCCCAAAGTTGACATGATCTATTTGTGTAGTTTGCTTCGCCTTTTAAAGGTTCTTGATCTTTATCGTAACCATACCATGTTGCAGCTGTGTAATATGAAGTAAATCCACAAAACCATCTATCTACATACGAGTTGGTTGAACCAGTTTTTCCTGCTGTTTCTTGATTTGGTATTTTACATCTGCTAGCTGTACCATTTGAACCAATTACTGGCCCTGTTAGTATTGATTTTTCTATAAATGCATTTGCTTCTGACATAACTCTTGTCTTTTCTTGTTTAGCTTCTAGTATAACATTTCCTGAAGAATCTTCAACTTTTGTATAGAATGTTGGTGTTATATAAACTCCATTATTTGCTATTGTTGAATATGCTCCTGCCATCTCTAATGGCGAAATACCTATTGTTAAGCCTCCAAGTACCATTGGTAAGTTTTCATCATTATGCTCTGAATTTTCATCTGCAGTTACTAATGTACTTATTCCCATTTTTCTTAAAAATTCTATTGAGTTTTTAGGTCCAAGTTCAGACATTATTTTACATTCTGTTGTGTTAGCTGAGATTTCTATTGCTTTTCTTACTGTAATTAATCCTTTTCCAGAGTTTGTTGGATGGTAGTTTCCAAAGTTTGTTGATGATTCGTCATATATTGTTGCAGCATTTATTATTCCAGCTTCTAGTGATGGAGCAATGGCTGCTATTGGTTTCATTGCTGATCCTGGTTGTCTTGTTGATTGTGTTGCTCTATTTAATCCGTTTGAATCCACGTCATCTCCAAGTCCACCCATACATCCAACAACATAACCTGTTTTGTGATCTATTACGACCATAGCAGATTGTGTATGTTCATTTATTAGATTTCCATCTGAATCTTTTTTGTTCCCTGAATACACATAGTCTCCACTTCTGTATACTTCTTCTAAGTTTGCTTGTATGCTAGAGTTTTGTGTTGTATAGATTTTATAACCTTTTCCTTCAATTAATGATGCTGCTGTTTTTTCGTCTATTTCTTTTTCTTGAGCATAATCTTTTACAACCTGATTGAATGCTGCTCTTGCAAGATATGACATCGACACATTGGTTGTTGTTGTTCCTTGCTCAAATTTCAATCCAGCTTCTACTTCTTCTTTTGCACTATTATATTCTTCCTCTGTAATTTTTCCTAATTCTTTCATTTTTGCAAGAACTGTTTTTGTTCTTTTCTTTATTAATTCTGAATTATCTTTTTCTTCAAAAGGATTGTAACTATTTGGTGCATTATTTATTCCTGCCAAGAAAGCACATTCTGCTAAATCTAAGTCTTTTACTGATTTATTGAAGTAGTATTGTGATCCAAGTTCTACTCCGTGTATTCCTGGGCCTCCAACAAATATCAAATTCAAATATAATTCTAATATTTGGCTCTTTGATAATTGCTTCTCTAGTTTAATGGCTCTTGACATTTCCCTTACTTTTCTTTTTATTCCGCCTAATCCTGAATCGTCTTTATCATTCATGAAGTTTTTAACAGTTTGTTGAGTAATTGTACTTCCTCCACCAGACGAAGAACTTCCTCTATGTAATATGTATTTTACTGTAACAGCTAATGTTCTTTTTATATCTACACCGTGGTGTTGTTCAAATCTTTCGTCTTCGATTGATATATATGCATCTTGAAGATGTTTTGGTATTTCACTTAATGGTACTACTTTTCTTCTTTCAGCTCCTGCTAGGTTTGCTATTTCGTTACCATCTGCATCATATATAGTAGTGTTGATATTGTCATATGTTAGGTCTTTTTCTGTCATATTCCATTGATCACTATTAAATATTGCTACAATTATTCCTACTCCTACTATGAATAATAGCAATATAATAGCTATTAGTATTTTTAGGAATTTTGCTAATTTTGTATGTCTTTTCCAAAATCCTTTTTTCTTTGATTTTGATTCTTTATTTTGATTTTGATTTCCTTTATTGCTAGTTCTTGTATTAGTTTTCTTTTTATCATCTCTTTTTGCGGATTTTCCCATGAAATTAATCCTCCTTTAATTATTTCATACATATCACTATTATATTACATATTTAAGTAAAAGTAAAAGCTTTTTTGCAAAATTCTTGCATTTTAGTGTTAGTTTTTATTTGTATACATTTTATAAAATTATAAAGTCTTCTAAGATTTCTTCTGGCTTGGTAACTAATTTTGCTCCCTGTTTAATTAGTTCATTAGTTCCAATAGCATTTTTACTATCTATATTTCCTGGAATTGCATATACATTTTTTCCTTGTTCTAGTGCAAAATCCACAGTTATTAGTGTTCCACTTTTTTCTTTTGCTTCTATGACTAATATTCCATCTGATATACCACTTATAATTCTATTTCTTGCAGGGAACGTGTACTTACTCGGCTTAGTTCCTATCAAATATTCTGATACCAACAATCCATTGGTTTGTATAATTTTCTCTTCTAATTCTTTGTTTTCTGGCGGATATATATAATCAATTCCATTCCCAAGTATTGCTATTGTTTCTTTATTTGCGTCCAATGTGCCCTGGTGTGCAAACGAATCTATTCCCCTAGCTCCACCACTCACTATAACAATATTTTCTTTTGCTAATTTATATGCAAATTCTTTTGCTATTTTTTTACCATATTCACTATAATCTCTGCATCCTATTATGGCTAATTTCTTTGTTCTGTTCAGTAGTTCTACGTTTCCCTTACAATATAAGCAAATTGGGTAGTCAGTAATATTTTTTAACTGTTGCGGATATCTTTTATCATTGTAAGTTATAACTTCAAGACCGTATTTTTGAATGTTTTTTATATGTATTTCTAATCTTATCTTGTAATATATATTTGTTAATTCTTTTATTATTTTACTCGAACTATCGTAATCATCTAATAACTCTTTCTCTAGTTCTTTTTTGCTCTTGTCAAATAAAACTTTGGGATTCTTGTATTTATCTAACAGTCTTATTTTTTCTCTTATTGAGATTTTTTCTATACTTGATAACCAAATATAGTATTTATTCTTTTCTATGTTTTCCAAATATACTTTCCTTTCTTTTTTGTAAAAATCAAGGAGAATAAAAGCAATCTAGTTGCTTGTTATTCCCCCATAATTTTTATTTATTTGATATTTTTATAATATGTTATTTTGTTGTTTGGTTGCTTTTATAACATTGTTCATTAGCATTGCTATTGTCATTGGTCCCACTCCGCCAGGAACTGGTGTTATATATGATGTCTTTTCTTTTACATTTTCAAAATCAACATCTCCTACCAATTTTCCTTCTTCGTTTCTATTCATTCCAACATCAATTACGGTTGCTCCTTCTTTTACCATGTCAGCAGTTACCATGTTTACTTTTCCGACAGCACTAATTAATATATCTGCTGTTTTTGTTATTTCTTTTAGGTTTTCTGTTTTAGAATGGCAAGTTGTTATGGTTGCATTTTTGTTTAACAGACATTGTGAAAGCGGCTTGCCTACTATATTACTTCTACCTATTACTACTGCCTGTTTTCCTTCTATTGGTATATTGTATTCTTCTAGCATTTTTATTATTCCATAAGGTGTACAAGATATAAAACAGTCTTGTCCAATCATTAGTTTCCCTACATTTATAGGATTAAAACCATCTACATCTTTTCTGTAATCAATTCTTTCAAATGCTTGTTTTATGTCTAATCCTCTTGGTATAGGACTTTGTAGCAATATTCCATTTATGTCTTTTCTATTATTTAGTTCGTCTATTACATCTAATAATTTCTTCATTGTCGTGTCTGAGCTTAATAATATTTCTTCATATTCTACTCCTACATCTTGACAAGCTTTGCTTTTGTTTCTTACATATATTTTTGAAGCACTATCGTCCCCCACCAATATTACTGCTAATTTTGATATTATTCCTTTTTCTTTTAGCTTATCGTTTTCCTTTTTTAGATTTTCTCTTATTTTTTTAGCAAGTGCCTTACCATCAATAATTTGATACATCCTTAATACCTCTTACATTTTTATTATTTTTTCCCAAGGTAAATCGTCTTTACCAAAGTGTCCATAATTTGTGGTTCTTTCAAATATAGGTTCTTTTAAATGTAAATATTTTATTATTCCATCTGGAGTTAAATCAAATTTATTTCTTATTAATTCAACTAATTCTTCCTCTGATTTTTCGCTTGTTCCAAATGTATTTACACATATTGAAAGTGGTTCCTTCATTCCTATTGCATATGATACTTGTATTTCGCATTTCTTTGCATAGCCGTTTGCAACCAAGTTTTTAGCAATATGTCTAAGCATATAAGCTGCAGATCTATCTACCTTGCTTGCATCTTTTCCAGAAAATGCTCCGCCACCATGTCTTGCATATCCACCATAAGTGTCTACTATAATTTTTCTTCCTGTAAGTCCTGTATCTCCCAAAGGTCCCCCTATTACAAATCTTCCTGTTGGGTTTACATATATTTTTGTGTTTTCGTCCATCATATTTTCTGAAACAACTTGTTTTATTACATTTTCAATAACAGCTTGTCTAACTTCTTCAAGTGTTGCTGTCTCTAAGTGTTGAGTTGATATTAATATTGTTTCTATTCTTTTTGGTTTGTCATCCTCATATTCAACGGTTACTTGTGTTTTTCCATCCGGTCTTAAGAAGTCTACTATTCCTTCTTTTCTTACTTGTGTCAATCTTCTGGCTAATTTATGTGCCATATCTATTGCAAAAGGCATATAATTTGGTGTTTCGTCGCAGGCATAACCAAACATTATTCCTTGATCTCCAGCTCCCCCAACATCAACTCCAAGCGCAATATCTGCACTTTGTTTTGTTATATCTGCATTAATGTTGCAAGTTCTGTAATCAATATCTGTTTGAGCATTGTCATAGCCTATTTCTTTTAGCTTTTCTCTAACAATTTCTCCTATTTTAATTCTTGCAGTAGAAGTTATCTGTCCCGCAATCGTAATTGTGTTGCTAGAAGCAAACGTTTCTATCGCTACTCTAGAGTTTTCATCTTGTTTTAGACATTCGTCTAGAATTGTATCAGAAATATTGTCACATACTTTATCAGGATGTCCCTCTGTAACACTCTCTGATGTAAAATAATATTTTTTCATTTTTTCCTCTTTTCTTGTGGCTTGTTAAAATCTTTATTATTATACTATATTTATTAACTTTTGACTACTCTTTTTTATTATTTTTGTATTATTCTTTGTCAGTTTTTAATAACTTGCCTACTTTCATTTTTCCAGCTCTTGTTATCATTTCATAGCCAAATTTTTCTTTTATTGCATCAACTGCTTTATCTACTTTTCTTTGTTTTTCTTTTTCTGTATCTGTCTGATTAAACAGAGATATTTGCATTTGTTCTTTTTCTTCTAAATTATCTACTCGTACTCCTATTAATCTAATCTGCTTATTTATTGATTTTTGATATAGCGTTTCTAATAATTTTTTTGCTTCTTTATAAAGGTATTTGGTGCTATCAGTTGCTTCGTCCAATTTTCTTTGATGTGAAAATGTTTTAAAATCATTTGTTTTTATTTGCACATTTACTACATTTGCCAATAGTTCTTGTTTTCTTAATCTATATGCAACCTGCTCTGTAAGAGCTAGCAGAGTTTCTTCTAGTTTTTCTATATTAGCAACATCTTGTGGCAAAGTCAAAGAATTCCCTATTCCTTTTGGTTTATCATTATTTACGGTTACTGGATTGTTATCTATTCCATTGGCATATTCCCATATCATTTTCCCAAACTTACCAAATTTTTTAATTAATGTATTCTGGTCTGTCCCCGCCAAGTCTCCTATCGTTTTTATTCCCATTTTTTCTAACTTAGGTAAGCTTCTTCTTCCAACCATGTATAAATCGGACACTGGCAATGTCCACATTTTATTTGGTATTTCTTCTTCATATAATGTATGAATTTTGTCCGGTTTTTCAAAGTCTGATGCCATTTTTGCCAGAAGTTTGTTGTGTGCAATTCCTATGTTTACAGTGAATCCTAGCTTTTCTTTTATTTCACTACTTATTTGTTTTGCTTTCTCTAATATTGTTTCATTTGGTAACACAAAGTGGGTTAAGTCCAGTGAACATTCATCTATTGAATATTGTTCTATTTGATCCGTATATTCTTTAAATATTTCTATCATTGCTTTTGAATATTTTGTATATACTCTAAAATCACTGCTAAAAACCTTAACTGCCGGACATTTCTGCCTTGCAAGATATAAAGGTTCTCCTGTTTTTATTCCAAACTGTTTTGCTAACTGACTTTTAGCCAGTACGATTCCTCTTCTTTGAGATTCATCTCCCCCTATCACAGCTGGAATAGTTCTAATGTCTAAATTATCTCCACTTTTCAGTTTTTCGACAGCAGTCCAAGATAAAAACGCATTGTTCACATCTACGTGCAAAATAAAACGTTCCATAATAACCTCCACGATTATTATAGAACATTTGTTTTATTTTGTCAATACATTTTACATTTCTATATAAATTTTTAGATTCTCGTAGTCATATGTTATTTTTGCTCCAAAGTATTGTTCTAGATAAGACATTCTACAAGTGTATGGCAATTTTCCTTTTTCTATTGTATTTGTTACATATTGTAATTCATAGGTTTTACCTTTGTATTTTATTGATTCTATCGCTCCATCTAAGGCTATCTTTTTGTCTTTAATTCCAAGTTCTGAAATCAAGTATCTTAGGTTATATTCATATTCTTCTATTTCCGGATTATATGTTGCACTAAATATGAAGCTTCCAACGTTTTGTCCCTGTTTATCTCCTGTCCAAAATTCTTTTGCACTTTTGCCATTCACAAATACTTCTAAATATTCTGGTCGATATTTATCTAATTCCTCTTTAGGGATTCCTTCTGTACTTAAATTATTAGTTTTAAGCCACTTAATGTAATTATACTTTTCTTCCTTTATTGCTTCTTCTTCGCTCTTGCCCGTGTCTATGTATACTGTGTTGCTTCGGTATTTTCCTATTTTTATGAGGCTTCCTGGAAACGTGTACATGCTTACCATTTTGCCATCTTTTAGAGCTAGCACCGATATTTCTTTCATTGCTTTTGCAGCATCCTCTATTTGGCTAAAATCTGTTAGTTCCATTAATATTTTATAATTTAAAAAAGTAGCTTTTGTTTCTTGTAGATACACTTTGTTATCATAGCTTTCTGTTATCTGTAATTTGTTTTTTAGATTTTCTGGAAGGACTTTTTCCACAAAGTATTTTTTGCTTTGATCCTCATAATCGTTTCTAGTATGAGATTTATTTTTATATGCTGTGAATACTATATTTTTATTCTTTTTTGGCGATATTTTATATATTTCTTCTGTATCATTTATTTCTTTAGAAACTATTTTGAATTCTTCTCGGTATGTCGCCTCCAAATTTTCTATTACGTCAGGATCAACTCTGCTTCCTATGTATTGCCATTGTCCTTTTATATATAAGAAGGCAATTATTAAAGCGCAAATTCCTATAATTGCAGCTATTACAGCAAATGTTTTTGCTATTCCCTTTGTAACTTTTGCCAGCTTTTTAGCTCCCTTAAAATCTAGTTCATTAAAATTTATTTCTGCCTTCATTTTTTGATATCTTTCGTTATCTTTTTCATTCCAGTACTCGTTTTTATCCATAGTTTTCCCCTTTTATATATAATGTTCCACCATTACTATTATTTTTCCTTTTTTAGTTTGACCATCTATTTTTAAAACATTAAATTTTCCTTTTCCTCTAATAACAATTATATCTCCTTGTTTTACTATCTTAGAGTTATTCTCTTCATTTATATAATTTAAAAACACCCTTTGTGCTTCTATTATCTCATTTGCTTTTGTTCTTGAACAATGTGCTAACTCAGCTACCATGTTATCCAGCCTAAGTGATGACACTCTAATGTCCATTATTTCTTTTTTGATATCTGGTTTTCTAATTTCTGATATATCTAGTTTTTCTATTTGAGCTTTGCTAAATCGTGTTAGTTGTCCTATTCTTTCTACCAGATATTTGCTAATTTCTTTACTTACAACCACGTCTGCGCCATCTTCAAAAACAAAAATATCTCCAATTTTTTCCCTTTTTATTCCCAGCTTCATTATACCACTTAAATAATCTTTGTGTATATATTTTTCTTTATTTTCCTTTGGAAGTTTAATTCTTATTACTTCTGCTATGTTTGAATAATTATACTTGTTTTGTTCAAACAGTTCTGCATATTTATTCGGATATACTACAAGCACAGGTTTCTCAGCTCCTTCACAAGGAGTAAAAAATGTGTAATTTTCTTCTTTTTGCATTTTTAGAATTTCTTGACTTATAACCTTTTGATGCATATTCAAAAAATCTGTATATTCAATTTGATTTCTTGTTTTCGCTAATTTTATTTTGTCTAAAATTCTGGCTGCTAACAGTTTGTCCTCTTCGTCATTATATTTGTTGATAATATCATTTTTCTGCATTTTTAATTTCCTCTACTATATTTTTTACATTTAGCTTGTTTTCATTTTCAATCTCTTCAACTGTTCCATGCTGTACAAATTTATCATCATATGCAAATCCTCGTAAGTCTATATTTTTAAGTCCTACAACAAGTTCTGCTATACTAGTATACAGTCCGCCGTTTATACTTCCATCTTCGATCGTAATTATTTTCTGCGTTTTTTGTATTGATTTTAATATATTTTTTTCATCTAGTGGTTTTAAAAATCTAGCATTAATAATTTCGGCTTCTATTCCGTCTTTTTCAAGTTCGTTCGAAACTTCTATTGCTTTTGCCACCATTTTTCCTATTGCTATAATTGTAAGGTCTTTTCCTTCTTTTAATATCTCACATTTTTTATTTTCGATTTCTTCAAATTGTTTTTCGTTTTTGTCAAATAGAGTCACAGATTGACCGCCTCTTGGATATCTTATTGCAACAGGTGTCGCCATTTCGTTTACAGCAATCTCTAACATATCTTCTAACTCATTGAAATCTTTTGGAGCCATTATTGTTATATTTGGAATCAATTTTAAAAACGCCATATCCAACATTCCATGATGCGTTTCTCCGTCAGCACCTACTGCTCCTGCTCTGTCAACGCACATAACCACATGTAAATTTTGCATACATATATCATGGATTATTTGGTCATATGCTCTTTGCAAGAATGACGAATATATTGCAACTACTGGTGTTATTCCAGCCATTGCCATTCCTGCTGCCATTGTTATAGCATGTTGTTCTGCTATTTCTACATCAAAAAATCTTTCCGGATATTCTTCTTTAAATTTAGTAAGTCCCGTTCCTTCTGTCATTGCAGCTGTTATTGCTACTATATTTTTATTGTTTTTTGCAAGTTTTACTAATTTTTCTCCAAATACTTTAGAATAATCCGTCTTTTTCTGTTTCAGCGCCTTTCCAGTTTGTATATCAAAACTTGAAGTGCTATGATATTTGTCTGGATTTTCTTCTGCATATTTGTATCCTTTACCTTTTACAGTTTTACAGTGTATTAATATCGGTCCTGTTAAATCTTTGCCCCTGGACATCATTGCTTCTAATTTTTCTATGTCATTTCCGTCAACAGGTCCAAGATATTTGAAACCCAAGTCCTCAAACATCATATTTGGAAGCACCAATTGTTTTATACTGTATTTCACTCTTCTTACAAATTTTATAATAGAATTTCCCACTTTTGGAATTTTTCTTACCGCATTTTTGATTCTTTTATTCGAATTTGTATAGAATTTTTTTGTTCTCATTTTTGACAAAGCCATAGCTAGTCCGCCAGTGTTTCTTTCTATACTCATTTCATTATCATTTAATATAACTATAATATTTGTATTACTTACACCAGCGTCATTTAAAGCTTCTAACGCCATTCCGCCCGTTAAAGCTCCATCGCCTATCACTGCTATTACTTTATAATTTTCATTCTTGATATCCCTTGCTCTTGCCATTCCCAAAGCTGCAGAAATTGACGTACTGCTATGCCCTGTATTAAAGCAGTCGTATTCAGATTCTGCCGTTTTTGGAAATCCCGCAATTCCGTTGAATTGTCGTAATGTAGCAAATTTTTCTTTTCTTCCTGTAAGAATTTTATGTGCATAAACTTGATGCCCAACATCCCATACTATTTTGTCTTCAGGTGTATTGAATATATCATGCAATGCTATGGTTAGTTCTACTACTCCTAAGCTTGACGCTAAATGTCCTCCTGTTTTCGCAACATTTTCTATTATAAAATCTCTAATTTCTTGAGCTAATCCTTCTTTTTCTTTTATATTTAATTTTTTTAAATCCTTTGTGTTGTCAATTTTATTTAATATGTCATACATTTTATAAATCTCCTATTAATACTTTATATAATATCATATATAAAAATTTTTTTAAAGACTGGATTTTTGTTTTTGTTTGTGTTATTATATATGTTGTAGTAAATATTGGGATGTCGCCAAGCGGTAAGGCCTCGGACTCTGACTCCGATATGCGTGTGTTCGAATCACACCATCCCAACCAAAATCCGCTCTGCAAGTGCTGTTGCAGAGTTTTTTCTATACAAAGCTACCCCGTAGCCTAATCTAGCTACGGGGTAGTTGGAGATTTTACTCCTTATCAGTTTCTTCTCTCTTGGCATTTCTTCCTTTCAGAAGGACAATGATGAGAAGTGCCAATACGGTTATTGTGGTTGCTGCCAGAAGTGTCCCAACATTCAGAAGCAGGGTTCTTTCAATTCCCGATCCCATTACAAGACCAAGAATAAAAAGATTCAAAACATTTGTGAATGCGCAGTTTCTCGAAAAGTTCAAGACAATCATGACAATTACCCAACCCATTACCCACTGGGTAAAATTGACCACTTCGTTGTCGAAGTTGTGTGCCAAAGCACACACATTGGCTCCGATAAGGAGGCCGATGATCAGGATGCTAATCCGAACCACCAATTTGCAATTTTTCATGTAGATTCTCCTTCATTTGTCAAATGTGTGGCGTTTTCGCCATCAATTAAATTATACCATATTTTTGTAATTATGTAAAGTTTTGTCTTCTATTGGCTCTCATACACAGCTAAGTATTAAAGTTACACTCTAAACTTGGCAATACCTATTTTCCTACACAAAAAGTGTGCATATCATTTCTTGATTTACACACTTAAATTTATACTCTCTACTTTATTATTAAAGTGGGACGAGAACCGCCTGTAGTCGTAGCTACTGTCCGGATACTCGCCGAAGTCGTAGCGGTCTGAAGCTGGATCGAGAGAGCCATTTCTGTCGTAGTGACCACCCCTGTTAGCTCGACCTCTGGTACCTTTCGTCTCTTGAGTCTATTCCCATACATTTCCAGCTAGGTCGTAGATATTATTTGCTTTCCAATACTCGCTATATCCTGTATTCTGCTTGCTTTTGTTCCAACTGGTACTTTTGCTAATGTTACCTTTCCTGTTGCTTCTTCTATCCAATCATTTGCATTATCCATTTGTTCTTGCTCATTTGTTTTTGAGGTTCCATATTCTCTTCTTGCATCTTTTGATTTCTTGATTATTCCGTTTTCATCTAGTAATAAGCTTATGCTTACTCCCGCTAATATCAAAAGTACTACTATTGTCATCATTGTTCGTTATGATAAATTTTTATTTTTAAAAATTTATGCAGTCTCTAATGTCATAAACATTATCAATCTGCTTATTATCCTCATTTAATATACTGAATTTATAGTATATTTTTATTTCTTTGCTTTCAGATACTGTGATTCTATCAACTAATGATACTATCATTTCTCTTGTTATTTTTCTTGCTTTAATAAAATCTTTTATTGCTTTCTTTAAATCAACCTCTTGTGCTGTTTCTTCTTTTTGTTTTAACAAATTTTTTATCAACTCTTCTATTTCTTTTTTTCTATCCAATGTTGAAACATACATTCTTTCAAAGTCATCAACATTAATAATTCCTGATAGTTTATCTTCATACAATCGGTCGATTTTCTTATTCATAATTTCTATTTTACTTTGATTTGCTTGAATTTGATTTTGAATCAAATTCTTTTTGTAGGCATTAGTATCTTTTACTTTTTCTGCTAATTTGAATAGTTCATCCTCTTTTAAATATTCTTTAAATCGTGCTTTTATTGTCTTAATTATTTCGTTGGTTAATTTTTCACAATTATTTGAATGTGGAGTACATAATTTAAGTCGAGTCATCGATGCATAAGTATTACATCTTAAGTATTGAATAGAATTACCACTTTTCTGTTTTAATGTTAGTACACTTAATTTTTTCCCACATTCTGCACATTCTAACAAACCTTTCAAAAGAAAATCGTGTTTCTTTACTCTTGTCCTTCTTCTGCTTTCTATCATTCTTTGAACTATATCAAATGTTTCTTGGTCTACTAGTGGCTCATGCATTCCTTTAACTTCAATTTGTTCTTCAATTGGAATTTGAATAATTCTCTTACTTTTATAACTTACTTTTTTTGCTTTACCATTTATTACACATCCCAAATAAGTTCTATCTTTTGCAATTCTAACAACTGCCGTTCTATTCCATCTTCTCTTTACCTCATTATATCTTCTAGTATGAGCATTTCCTACCGATTCTGATGGTACAGGGACATTATTATCATTAAGCCATTGAGCAACATCCGTTGGAAGTGTGCCTGTTTTTAATGTTTCAAATATTTTTTGCACAACCCAGCCAGTTTCTTCATTTATAATATAATGATTTTTATCATTAGGATCTTTTCTATATCCGATACTTTGGATATGTTGCCATCACTTTCCCCTGCAACGCTTTATTGTGCTTTCCATCTCTAGTCTTTTTTGAACAGTCTCTTAAAAACCACTCATTAAAAAAAGCCCTAATTTTTATATCATCGTGAAAATTAGCTGATGTTTTTGAATCTAAATTCTCATTTACTGCAACAAATCTTACACCCTTTAGTTGAAAAAACTCTTCTATATAGTCATCAATTCCTGATGCAACCCTTCCGAAATCTAGATAAATCTTTAACTACGACCATATTTATATGACCTTCATCGACATCATTTATCATTTCTTGAAATCCAGGTCTATCATAAAATGCTCCACTTTCTCCATCATCCACATAGGTTTTATATATCGTCAAATGATTTTCTTTACAAAAATTATTTAAAAGAATTTTTTGATTTGTTATACTTCCACTTTCTCCATATCTTTTTAAATCTTCTATTCTTTCGTTGGATAGTCTTACTAATATTCCTACAACATATTTTTCAGGATTACTTATCGTTATCATTTTTCCTCCTCTCAGCTGATAACGGTAGTTTCCTATCCTCGATTGTTCATATTATAACTCTTATTTACTTTTTTTCAAGTCATAATTACTATTTATTACATCTTTTATATAAGATTTAAATATATCCTTTAAAACCACTTTTATATCTGGTTTTTCTTTATCAAATACCTCTATTATTTTAAATTCTTGTTTCATAAGAGCCTCCTCATACAATTGTGATAGAGAAACTATCTCAACTTTTAATAACCTTTCCAATTAATGCGTTTAGGCACATCATTGCCCACAACAATTCCTTTTCTTAATACATAACTTTTACTTTTTTCATTATATTTATAGATTGATG
>ERZ834722.515-NODE-515-length-42278-cov-7.566374_pt1 | contig 42278 bp, 31 predicted proteins | sample MGYA00519576_ERZ834722 | MGnify/ENA primary metagenome ERZ834722 (study PRJEB31850, sample SAMEA3708759) | human gut metagenome | biome: human gut; feature: human-associated habitat; material: faeces | place: China | collected 2014 ...
AATGTCAATCGCCTTTGCCCGAAAGGCGGTCGTTATAACATATTCTTAGGAGGCGGTCGCTCTATCCGACTGAGCTACTGGAACATACAATTTATTTTACCATATAAATTGAAAGAATGCAACAGTTCAGATTAATTTTATATTTTTACCTTAATGTTGACCGCAGAAAGCTCTTTTGCGGCTGTTGCTTTTTCGCCCCATTTGTGATATAATTAATTATACTGTTATGCGGCACTGTATAAAGAGAAAGGTGCTGTCAAAATTGGAGATGATAGTTTTGCAGGAGAAAGAGACAACAACTGCGGTCGGAGAAACGACTTCTTCAGCCGTAACAGAAACAACGACCGAGGAAATGACCTTTGAGAGCATACAGGAGCAGGTTGACAGAACCACTTCGCTCCTCACAAATACAGGAAATTACATAAAGGGGATACTTCCCTCGCTGATAATGGCTGTGCTGATTCTTATTATCGGCGCATTTGCGGTAAAACTTGCTTCGCGCATAATCAAAAAGGCAATGTCAAAGTCAAGGGCGGATAATGCCGCGAAAAGTTTCCTGTTATCGCTTATCAGGATACTGCTTTATATAGTCGTAGTCATCATGGCGCTTTCGGCATTAAATGTTCCAATGTCGTCAATAATCACGATACTCGGCGCGGCAGGACTCGCCATAAGCCTTGCGCTTCAGAATTGCCTTTCCAATCTCTGCGGCGGTTTTATAATCCTGTTCTCGAAACCGTTTGCCTCCGGAGACACTATTGAAGTGGACGGCTCGGTCGGAGTAGTCCGCAGTATCAGCATTCTCTACACTACAATAGTTACTTTTGACAACAAGACCGTTTTTATTCCAAACGGCAAGGTTTCGGACGCAAAGATAATCAACTACACCGAGACTCCTACCCGACGCGTTGATCTAAAATTTGACATAAGCTACGGTGCGGACTTCGAGAAAGCAAAGGAGCTTATTCTCGGAGTCATCAAAAAAGACTCCATGATATTTTCAGATCCAAAGCCGACTGTAAGAGTTACGGCACACAATGAAAGTTCGGTTTCGATAGATACGCTTGTGTGGGTGAAAAATGAGGATTATCTCACGGTTCGTTACAATATGCTTGAGGACGTAAAGCGTATATTCGATGAAAACGGCATTGAAATACCGTTCAGCCAGCTTGATGTACATCTTATGGAGAAAGCAAATGAGCGAAAGTAACGTTAATCCGCAAAAGCCTGAATCTGACGACAGATCTGCAAAGAAAAAAGCGCGTTCTCACAGGTTCTGGTTCTGGGTGGCTGTCCTTTTCTTCGCGTGGTGGTTCAACAATTATACGCTTAAAACCACGAAAGTACAGCTTACTTCCGACAAGCTTGTTTCGCCGATAAGGATAGCGGTTATCAGCGACCAGCACGCCTCAAAGTACGGTATCAGCAACGACAGTATATTCAGAAAAATCGACAAGGCTAAGCCGGATATGGTGGCAGTGCTCGGTGATATGTATTCACGCGGAAGTGAGTGGGAACTTGTCTCTAAACCCGTGGAACTGATACAGGAACTGACCGATTCGGGCTATCCTGTGTATTTTGTCACGGGTGACCACGATTACTATGGGGAGAGCGTAATAAGCAAACGCTATATCGAAGCCGTAAAAAATACGGGCGCTCATGTTCTGGACTATAAGTGCGAATATGCCGAACTCAACGGCAACAGGGTGCAGATAATCGGCATAGACAATGTTGTGTATTCCCCGACATTTGATCTCACGAATGAATTTGCTGTGGATAGGGGCTGTTACAGTATTCTGCTTGCCCATATCCCGAATTATGAAGATTTTGCGCAGTTTGGAACTGACCTAACGCTTTGTGCGGACACTCACGGCGATATGATACAGCTTCCGTTTGATCTCGGGCCTGTCTATGATGCAAGCCGTAACCACTGGTTTCCGCAGATAACTTCGCCTGATGAAACAGTCTATGACAAAGGCATATTTGAATACAGCGGCGGAAATATGTTCATAACCTCGGGAATAGGAGCTTCTCCCGTTCCGATAAGATTCAATAACCGTCCCGAGGTCGTAATAATGGACATTGAGCCAAAATAAAGGTGATATGATGAATACAGAAATAGCGATAATAGGCGGCGGAGCTTCGGGGCTTGCCGCGGCGATCGAGGTCAGGCGGCTTCTTCCGCAGGCAGAAGTCCTCGTGATCGAAAGGCTCGACCGTGTAGGAAAGAAGATACTCGCAACAGGCAACGGCCGCTGCAATCTGAGCAATGAAAATATTTCTGCGCGTAATTATCACGGAAGTTTTATAGGAGCAGCGGAAATTATTGAGCATACTCCGACAGCCGCGGCTTATTTCAAAAACCTCGGACTTCTGACCGCTGCGGACTCCGCGGGTAGGATCTATCCGTACAGCAATGCCGCCGCGTCCGTTCTGACAGCGCTGAGACTGCGTGCAGAGGAGCTTGGAGTAAAGATGCTCTGTGGAGCATTTGTTACAGATATCAGGCATTCTGCCGACGGTTACTGTATAGACAGCGAAAACGGCGAAAAAATCACCGCAAAACGCGTAATTATAGCCACAGGAGGCTGTGCCGCTCCGCAATTCGGAACAGACGGCGCTATGCTGAAAATTCTGCGCGGAATGGGGTATAAAATAACCAAACTGACTCCTGCGGTGGCTCCTCTTAAAGTGAGATCCGAACTTCTGCGCGGACTTAAAGGTGTCAGAGTCAGGGGAAAGGTGAGCGCGGTTTGCGGCGAAAATGTGCTTGGTACGGAGAGCGGAGAGATACAGTTCACCGAGAGCACCATTTCTGGTATCTGTGTTTTTAACCTCGCGCATTTTTATTCACAGTACGGAAACAGTCTCACGATATGCGCCGACCTTGCGCCTGACATGAGTCTTGAACAGCTTGCGGGATATCTGTCTAAAACGGCGCGCCGGAGGGTCGGACACACGGTTGAGGAACTGCTCAGCGGAATATTCACGAAAAATCTTGCGGTCTACCTTGTAAAAAGCGTCCTTGGCAGGAGCATGGCTGATAAGATAAGTTCGCTCCGCAGTGAGGAGATCATACTGCTTGCAAAGCGGATAAAAAGGCTGGAGTTCCCGATCTCGGGGTGTGCGGAGTGGAAAAACTCGCAGACTACTTCCGGCGGGATCCATTCAAGCTGTGTGAAACCGACACTTGAATCCGCACTCGATAAAGGCATATATTTCTGCGGTGAAATACTCGATGTTGACGGTGACTGCGGCGGCTACAACCTGCAATGGGCTTGGTCGTCGGGAATCCTTGCCGCCGAGAACTGCGCCGCTTCTCTGAAAGGAAAACACAATGATAAGAGCAGAAAACATAAGCGTACCGCTTGACTTTGATTTTTCACGGCTGAGAGAATTCTGCGCCGAAAAATTCGGCATTTCGCTCGGTGAGATAAAGAGCGCGGTTCTCACGAAAAAATCGGTTGACGCACGAAAAAAATCCGATGTACACTTTGTTATCACAATTGACATGGACGTGCGCGGCGAGGAAAAGCTTCTCAGAAAGCATAAGAATTTCTCCGCAGTCAGAAAGAATCCTTATGATATCCCAAAAATAGGCGCTGGTTCCGAAAGACCTGTCATTATCGGATTCGGGCCGGCAGGAATGTTTGCGGCGCTTGTTCTTGCAATGGCAGGAGCCTGCCCTATAGTCCTTGAGAGAGGTGCGGACGTTGACAGCCGCGTTAAAGCAGTCAGCAGATTCGAGCAGGAGGGCATTCTTGATCCCGAGTGCAATGTTCAGTTCGGCGAGGGCGGAGCAGGCACTTTTTCGGACGGCAAGCTCACAACAGGCATAAAGGACAGGCGTATCGGCTGGATCTTTGAACAGCTCGTGAAATTCGGTGCGCCTGATGAGATACTGTATCTTGCAAAGCCTCATATCGGCACGGACAAGCTGCGCGAGACGGTGAAAAATCTTCGCAGACGTGTTATCGAGCTTGGCGGAGAGGTTCGGTTCGGGGCAAGATTCTGTGGATATACCTCGGAAAACGGGCGTATAAGTTCCGTTCTTTATAAAGACTCAGAGGGTGAGCATTCCATAAATACGCGAAATGTGATACTTGCGGCAGGTCACAGTGCGAGAGATGTTTTTGAAATGCTGCACGAAAATGATATCAGCCTTTCACGCAAGAATTTTTCTGTAGGAGTTCGCGTGGAACATTTGAGGCGTGATATAGACAAGGCGATGTATGGCAGATTTGCAGGGAATCCCGCACTTAAAGCTGCCGATTACAAGCTTGCCGTACATCTTCCGAACGGCCGGAGTTTGTATACTTTCTGTATGTGTCCGGGCGGAGTTATTGCGGCGGCGTCTTCGGAAGAAGGGCGGCTTGCGGTGAACGGAATGAGTTATTTTGCGCGTGACAAGGAGAATTCCAACAGCGCGCTCCTTGTGAACATCAATACAGATGATTTTGAGGGTGACGACCCGTTGGCAGGAATGCATTTTCAGCGTGAGATCGAGCGCAAGGCTTATCTTGCAGGTGGCGGCGGATATAAAGCTCCGGTCACGGCGGTAGGGGACTTTCTTGACGGAAAGCTGACTGTATCTCTCGGCCGTGTCAAACCGTCATATGCTATCGGGTACACTTTTGCAAAGCCTGAGGATTATCTGCCGGATTTTGTGTGCGATACTCTCAGGCTCGGAATCAAGGAAATGGGAAAGAAGATCAGCGGTTTTGACGATCCTGAGGCGATATTAACGGGAGTCGAGAGCCGCAGCAGTTCTCCTGTAAGGATAAACCGCGGCGAGGATCTTCAATCAATAACGCTTGCAGGACTCTATCCCTGCGGAGAGGGAGCAGGCTATGCAGGCGGTATCGTGTCGGCAGCGGCTGACGGAATGAAGTGCGCCGAAGCGGTTTGCAGAGAACTTGGCGCAGTAATGTAAAATATACAATATCCGAAAGAGAGGTAAGCTTATGAAGATCAACGTTATAGGCGGAGAAATGGATCGCCGTGAGATAGACGAATACATAAAATACGCAGGTCAGAAGCACCGCGGCAGACAGATAAGTCAAATGGATATAACCATAGACGGCGAGTTTGTTGATTTGAAGTTCTACTTTAAGGACATGGATTTTCAGCACGCTTATCGCTCGGCGGATTATCTGGTAAACTCAATGGAAAAGCTCAATGACGCAAAACAGGTTGAGTTTTCGCAGAAAGTAAAGCATAAGGTAATGGAGTAACGGTATGGAGCTTACAAATATATCAACACTAAAGCAGATACTTGAAAAGCACGGTTTCAACTTTTCAAAGGGACTGGGGCAGAATTTTATCATCGACCCTCGTATTTGCCCGAGAATAGCGGAGGAGGGCAACGCACAGAGCGGTTTCGGAGTGCTGGAGATCGGTACGGGTATCGGTGTTCTTACAAAGGAGCTTGCGCTCCGTGCGGATAAGGTCACGGCAATTGAGATCGACAAGCGTCTGCTGCCGATCCTGGAGGAAACTCTTGCGGAGTTCAACAACATAAACATAATAAATGCCGATGTAATGAAGTGCGACCTGCACGAAATAATAAGGGAAAACTTTGGCGGACTCAGAGTGGCTGTATGCGCGAATCTGCCGTATTACATTACTTCGCCGATACTCATGCTGCTGCTTGAAAGTCACCTGCCGATCGACTCGATAACCGTAATGGTTCAGAAAGAGGCGGCACAGAGGCTTTGTGCGAAGGTTGGAACACGCGAATCCGGAGCGATAACGGTCGGCGTAAATTACTACGGAACGGCACAGAAGCTGTTTGACGTGTCGCGGGGCTGTTTTATGCCCTCGCCGAATGTTGACTCCGCTGTGATAAGAATTGACCTGAATCAAGAGGGCAGACTTTCGCCGGAGGAGGAAAAGTTCTTTTTCAGAATGGTAAAGAGCGGATTTTCACAGCGAAGAAAAACCGCCGCAAACGCCTTTGCTTCACTTATGGATATTCCGAAGGAGCAGACCTACTCGGCGCTTGAATCGCTCGGACTTCCGAAAACTGCACGCATAGAAAGCCTTGATATGGAACAGCTTATCGCACTTTCAAGGAAACTGAAAAATATTTGAATAGATCAGGAAAGCGGTTGATGAAAAACCGCTTTTTCTTTTTATTCGACGGGATAGTCCCATCATCGCCATTGATCGCGCCCAAAAGTCGAGCCGTTTCGCATTTGCCGCATGATATAATGAGTAGGTTAATAAACGGTAAGGGTGATGCAGATGTACAAAGTAAAGGAATTTTCAGAAAAGGCATATCTCGGAACTATGGGCGGATTTCTCGCGGCATTGGCGGCAGGGTTTGTGCTGTCGGGAACAAGCATGGCAGGAGTTGCCTCATTTGTCGATATTTCGCTTGCAGGAGCGGTCGGACTTCCGGCGAGTGCGGCAATTTTCACAGGCAGTCTTATTCGCAGCATAGCGCAGGGAACAGTTGGCAGCGGAATCGTCAGAATTTCCGCAATGGCAATAATCATTATAATCAAACTTTTTGCCGATACGAGAAATTCCCCGAAAATGTGCGGGATCAACACGGCGGTCGCGGTTTTTCTGTCGGGTGCGGCGGTCTCCGTGATAATAGGGGAGCTGTTCTATAAGCTGTTGTTTTACATATTTTACGCGATAGTTGCAGGATTTACCGCGTATTCGGGTGCGCTTATACTTGAGGGAGCAAAACACAGCAGAGTGATAGATCTCTCCTCTGCAAGCGGCTGTGCGTATGCGGTCGTTTATACCGTTCTTACGGCGTCACTCTGCTCGGTAAAACTTCCGTTTGTGAATCTTGGTATCATATGCGGAGCCGCGATCACCATGCTCGGCGCGTATCATTATCGTCACATCGGCGGAGTCCTCTGCGGAGCACTTACTGCCTGCGGAGCATTTTTAGCCTCTCAGGAAACAGGAATGTCCGTGGTTCTTCTGCCTGTGGCAGGACTTCTCTGCGGATATCTTCACAAACAGAAGATAAATACAGCGGCTATCTGCTTTATCGGGATAAATCTGATCATGATGATACTTACAGGTGCGGTAAGAGACGGTATCTACAGCATGGTGAATATCATCGCTGCGGCGGTGCTGTTTTTGGTCATATCCCCGAAATTCTCGGATAAATGGCTGCGCACGGGAAACGAGAGCGCTGACGCTCTGCCCGATATTCTTAGTGCGAGACTCGGATTTCTCTCGGATTCCATTGAGGCGGTGCGAGTGGAATCGGGACACATTGCAAAGCTCATTGAAAGGAAAAATGAGCAGCAGAGCGTTTCCGATGAGATACGCGGTGGAATTTGCGAGAACTGCTTTCGCAAAGTGACCTGCTGGAGCAGCGATTCGGGAAAAACTGAAAAGGGTTTCGGAATCCTCGAAAATGCTCCTGAAATATCAAAGGAGAATTTTCCGTATGAGCTTGAAAACTGCCTTCACAAGAGCGAACTCATGACGGCGTTTGAGAAAAAGATATATGAGAGAACGACTGCCAAATTGCTTGAAATGCGCTTTGCCGAGAGCCGCAGTCTGCTGCACGAGCAGATAAAAATAATGTCTGAAATTATTGAGTCGGCAGGTGAGAGGCTTGATATCAGGTACTCCGAACCGATAAGCAAGGTCGTTCGGCAGAAGCTTGAAAAATTCGGATTCGAGCCTCTGGACGTTATCGCATATTATAACTCATCGAACAGACTGCTGATAGAGTTGTATTTCCCCGGCAGCGACTCCCTGCAAAGCGTTACGCGGATATGCGACCTTGTTTCGGACGAGCTGAGACTGCCCCTCGAATCATCGGAGCCTGTGAATTCGGGCAAGGAATTGCGGATACGGCTGTATGAAAGTCCTGCCTATGCACTGGAAGTGTACGGTGCTTCGATCTGCGCCGAGGGCTGCAAGGAGAGCGGCGATACGTCACTCGTGTTCAATGACGGAACGGGCGTGAGCTATGTGATACTCTCTGACGGAATGGGCAGCGGAAAGAAAGCTGCGTTTGAGTCAACCATGGTCGTGAGAATGTTCCGAAAGCTCATAAGCTGCGGCGTGGACTACAACTCTGCGATAAAGCTGATAAATTCGGTCATGCTGACAAAATCGCGTGAGGAAAGCTTTGCAACGCTTGACGCTGTTCGCGTAGACCTTGACGAATGCGGACTTACCATTATCAAATCGGGGGCTACCGCCACCCTTGTCCGCCACAGGGGAAACGTCATGAAGATCTCCTCCACGACTTTCCCGATAGGCATTTACGAGCAGTCCGACACCTTTTCAAAAAGCTATGATTTCGAGGATGGGGACATAGTCATTATGTTCTCGGACGGCATAGACGAAAGCGAATACCGCTTTATAAAGGAGCTTTTGCTGAGCGGCGACGACCTTAAACATATAGTCAGCGAGATCTGTGCAAAGGCGGAGCTTTTCCGCCCGACAGTCCGCACAGATGATGTGACTGTCATAGGAATAAGGGTCAAATCACTTTGATTTGTGTGCATTTTAGCAAAGGCAAACGAGAAATTATAACTCAAATATGTCAAAATGCACTATTTTTTGTTGCGAGAATTAGTATAACGTCTGAAAATTTACCATTTTTTTCAAAAAAGCTTGAATAATTCATTAAATAATGGTACAATGTAAGAAGCAAAGGAGGCTGAATCTATGTCTAACAATAAGAATCAGAATGATTTTCCGCTTTATCTGTTTTATCAGGGAAAGAATTATGAAGCCTATAAGTTTTTTGGTGTTCACTCCGGAAAAAAAGGAAGAAGCAAGATTTTTACTTTCAGAGTTTGGGCTCCTACTGCCGTGAGCGTTTCTGTTGTCGGTGATTTTAACAACTGGGACAGAAGCTGCAATCCCATGACTCGTATCGCTGATGGCGTGTGGGAGGCTCAGATCAGCAAGCTCAAACAGTTTGACGCTTATAAGTACAGCATTGAGACCGCTGACGGTCGTATTCTTATGAAAGCAGACCCCTATGCCGCACACTTTGAGACCCGTCCCGGTACTGCCTCAAAAATTTATGAGAGCAGCTATGACTGGGAGGACAGTGAATGGTATGAAGAAAAGAAGTCGCGGATAATTTATAAAAGTCCCGTTAATATTTACGAGGTACATCTCGGTTCGTGGAAAAACTACGGCGAGGAGAAGTTCCTTGATTACATAACTTTTGCCAATGAGATCATTCCCTATCTTAAAAAGATGTCATACACTCATGTTGAGTTTATGCCGCTTACCGAGTATCCTTTCGACGGTTCGTGGGGCTATCAGGTAACAGGCTACTTTGCTCCGACATCACGCTACGGAACACCTGACGATCTCAGGAAAATGATAGATATGTTCCACAAAGCCGGTATCGGCGTCATTCTCGACTGGGTTCCGGCTCATTTCCCGAAGGACGAAGCAGGACTGTACGAGTTTGACGGAACGTGCTGCTATGAATACACGGACGATAGAAAAAAAGAGCATAAATCATGGGGAACAAGAGTTTTCGACTACGGTAAAGCCGAGGTGTGCTCTTTCCTTATTTCAAGCGCGAACTACTGGTTTGACGAGTTCCACGTTGACGGACTGAGAGTTGACGCGGTCGCTTCCATGCTGTACCTTGATTATGACAGACAGGCAGGCGAGTGGGCTGCAAATATCAACGGAGGAAATGAGAACCTCGAAGCGGTTCAGTTCCTGAAATCGCTCAACGAAGCTGTTTTCCTCAAGCATCCTGACGCACTCATGATCGCTGAGGAATCTACCGCATGGCCGCTTGTTACCAAGCCGACCGATATAGGCGGTCTCGGATTCAATTTCAAGTGGAATATGGGCTGGATGAACGATATGCTCAGCTATATGTCACTTGACCCGATTTACCGCGCCTTCAACCATGATAAGCTTACATTTTCGTTCTTCTATGCATTTTCCGAAAATTATGTGCTGCCGATATCTCATGACGAGGTGGTTCACGGAAAGTGCTCAATGATAAATAAAATGCCCGGCGAGTATGACCAGAAATTCGCTTCATACCGCGCTTTCCTTGCGTATATGACTGCGCACCCCGGCAAGAAACTACTGTTTATGGGTCAGGAATTCGGGCAGATGAAGGAATGGGATTACAAATCTCAGCTTGACTGGAATCTGATGGATTTTGAGTCACACAGAGATCTCCTCTCATTTTCAGAGAAATTAAATAAATTCTACGTTGAAAATTCTCCGCTTTGGCAGGATGATGATTCTTGGAGCGGTTTCAGTTGGATCTCCAACGACGACTACAAGCAGAGCGTTATCGCATTCAGAAGAATCGACGATAACGGCGACGAAATCATTGCTGTGTGCAATTTCGTTCCCGTAGAGCGGCATGATTACCGGATCGGTGTTCCGTTCAAGGGAAGATATAAACTCGTGTTCAACTCGGACGCTGTCGAATTCGGCGGCTCGGGTGTTACCGAAAAAAGCTTCAAGAGCGACAATATCGGTATGCACGGTTTCGACAACAGTATTTCGATGACACTTGCTCCGCTTTCGGTTATCTATCTGAAATACGCACCGGTTAAAAAGAGAACTCCCAAAACAGAGGGGACTCCGAAAAAAACAGGTGTGGCTACCAAAAAGAAACGTACCGCAAAAGCTGAATAAATAGTACAATATATCATTATCAGGAGGAATATTATGTATACTAAGAAAAAATGCGTTGCAATGCTTCTTGCAGGCGGTCAGGGCAGCAGACTTTACGCTCTGACAAAGAATGTTGCAAAGCCTGCCGTTCCTTACGGCGGTAAATACCGACTCATTGATTTCCCTCTCTCCAACTGCACAAATTCAGGTATCGATACAGTCGGTGTTCTTACACAGTATCAGCCGCTCGTACTCAATGAGTACATAGGAAACGGTCAGCCTTGGGATCTTGACAAGATGAACGGAGGCGTTCACGTCCTCCCGCCTTATGAGACACAGGCAGGAGCTTCATGGTATGAGGGTACTGCAAATGCTATTTATCAGAATATGCGCTTTATTGAGAGATACGACCCCAAGTACGTTATCGTTCTCGGCGGCGACCACATTTACAAGATGGATTATTCAAAGATGGTCGATTTCCATATCGCAAACGACGCAGACTGCACTATCTCGGTAATTGATGTTCCGAGAGCAGAAGCTTCGCGTTTCGGTATCATGATATGCGATGAGCAGAATCAGGTAACGGATTTCGTTGAAAAGCCGAAGGAGCCTAAGTCAACTCTCGCTTCAATGGGTATATATGTATTCAGTTGGGATAAACTCAAGAAATACCTTATCGAGAATGAGAATGAAGCAAATGCAAAGCGCGAAAAGGGCGAGCCGTGGTCGAAGGACTTCGGCAAGGACATCATTACTTCAATGCTTCGCGACAAGCAGAGACTTTTCGCTTACGAGTTTGAGGGTTACTGGAAGGACGTTGGAACTCTTGATTCTCTCTGGGAAGCAAACATGGATCTTCTCAGCCCGAGTGTTCCGCTTGACCTCTATGACCCAAGCTGGAAGATCTACTCAAGAAACAACAATATGCCGCCTCAGTACATAGGTGATAATGCAAATATTGAGAATTCAATGATTTCCGAGGGCAGCGAGATCGACGGTACTGTTGACTTCTCCATTGTATTCTCAGGCGTTACCGTTGAGGAGGGAGCTACAGTAAACTACAGTATCGCTATGCCCGGTGCAGTCATCGAGTCAGGAGCTGTGGTTGAGTATGCTATCGTCGGAAGCGACAGCGTTATCAAGAGCGGCGCTCATATCGGCGCAAGCCCTGAAACTATCGAAAACAGAGACGATTGGGGTATTGCAGTTGTCGGTCACAACGTGGTTGTTTCCGAGAATAAGGTCGTTGAGCCTAAGCAGATAATCGGCGAAAGCATCTGACGGGAGGATTTTTAAGTATGAGTGTTAATTATAATGTTTTGGGATTAATCTTTGCAAGTATGCATGACTCCTATGTGAGCGAGCTTACAAAGCAGCGCACCATGGGTTCAATACCCTTTGGCGGACGTTACCGCCTCATTGACTTTCCTCTTTCAAACATGGTAAACTCCAGCGTTTCAGAGGTCGGTGTTATCACAAAGTCGAACTACGGCTCACTCCTTGACCACCTTGGCTCAGGACGTGACTGGGATCTTTCCCGTAAGAAGGGCGGACTTCACCTGCTTCCCCCTTACAGCCAGACCGGCGGGATCTACAAGGGCAGACTTGACGCTCTCAGCAATGTATGGAGTTTTGTGGAGCATTCAACTGCCAAGTATGTGATCATGGCAAACTGCGACGTAGTAACAACTATCGACTTCAATCCCGTGCTCAATCAGCATATGGAGTCGGGAGCTGATATTACTCTGATATACAGCAAGGGCTATTACGACAGCGAAAAGAATAGCTGCGCTACGATCCTTGAATTCGACGAAAACAATCATCTCAAGGACGTTCTCGTTGATCCCCAGATCTCGGGCGAGTGCAATATGTGGCTTGAAATGTTCATAATCAGCCGCGATTTCCTCAAGAAGATCGTTTTTGAAGCTGCAAGCAGAAATCAGTCCAGCTTTACAAGAGAGATACTTCAGGGCAGGAAAGACGAATACAAGATAATGGGCTATGAGCACAAGGGGATCTTCACAAGGATCGACAGCGTTCAGAGCTATTACAACGCTAATCAGATGCTTCTTGAAACCGAAAAGAGAAACGCTCTATTTGTTAAGAATATGCCTATTTATACCAAGATCGGCGATAACGGCCCTGTTAAGTACGGTCTTGATTCGAGCATAAAGAATTCTCTTATCGCAGACGGCTGCGTTATCGAGGGCACTGTTGAAAATTCTATCCTTTTCAGAGGAGTTAAGGTAGGAAAGGGAACAGTTGTAAAGAACTGCGTTCTTCTTCAGGGAACGAAGGTCGGCTCAAACTGCAGCATTTCCTATGTTATTACCGACAAGAACGTAGAGGTCAGCAACGATAAGGTTCTGACCGGTTCTGAGACATATCCGCTTTATATTGGTAAAGAAGGAAAGATATAAACGGCGGTGATCTTGTAATGAAAATACTATTTGCTGCAAGTGAGGCTCGGCCTTATGCAGCCTCGGGTGGACTCGCCGATGTGGTGGGTTCGCTCCCTAAAGCGATCGCAGAAAAGGGTAACGACTGCCGCATCGTGATCCCGCTTTATAAGTCTGTAAAGCCGGAACTTCGTGATGAGATGACTTTCGTTACGAATATCACTGTTGACGTGTCATGGCGCAAGCAGTACTGCGGTATTTTTAAGGCTGTCCGCGGCGGAGTGACATATTATTTCATTGATAATGAATACTATTTTTCACGCGACGGAATGTACGGCTTTTATGACGACTGCGAGAGATTTGTTTTCTTTGACAGAGCGGTTCTCGAAATGCTGAAATATATCGACTTCACCCCCGATATCATCAACTGCAACGACTGGCAGACCGCGCTTATCCCTGTTTACTACAATATTTATTACAAGTATCAGCAGGGTTACAGCGATATAAAGACGGTTTTCACGATTCATAATATCGAGTATCAGGGCAGGTATGGAAAGGAGATACTCGGAGAAGTCATGGGGATCCCCATGTACAACTCAAATCTCCTTGAATATGACGGCTATATAAATATGATGAAGGGCGCTATCGAAAGTTCAGACCGTATCGTAACGGTAAGTCCGAGCTATGCGTGGGAGATTCTTGACCCGTGGTATGCTCACGGACTTGACAGGATCCTTGTTACAAAGCAGTATAAGCTCAGCGGAATCCTGAACGGCATTGATACTTCTCTCTACGACCCGAGCAGTGATGCGGATATTCCGGCACATTTCAGCGCTGAGGATATAAGCGGAAAGGCTGAGTGCAGGAATGCACTTTGCAGCGAACTCGGACTCGAAATGAGTGATGGACCGATAATCGGTATCGTTACGAGGTTTGTCGGACATAAGGGAATCGACCTTATCCGCTGCGTTTTTGACCAGATGGTTCAAAGCGGTATAAGATTTGCAGTTCTCGGAAGCGGCGAACGTATTTATGAGGACTTCTTCCGCGAAATGGCGGCGCGCTATCCCGGAAAGGTTTCTGTGACTATCGGATTTGTTTCTGAACTTTCGCACAGGATATATGCGGGCGCTGATATGTTCCTTATGCCGTCTCAGAGCGAGCCGTGCGGACTTGCGCAGATGATCGCGATGAGATACGGAACTGTTCCGATAGTACGCGAAACAGGTGGTCTGCGTGATTCGGTAAGAGATAATGGCGGTGTGAACGGCAACGGTTTCACATTCAAGACATATAACGCAGATGATATGCTTGATGCGGTGAATCGTGCGGTCAGGGACTACAATAACAAGAGTGAGTGGACTTCACTTGTCAAACGTGCAATGGAGTGCGACTATAGTTGGGCGTCCTCGGCAGACTTGTATATTGAGACCTATAATGAACTTGTTAATGCAAAATAAAATGCAAAAAGGCACTTCGATTATGAAGTGCCTTAATTTATCTGAAAATCTTTTTAGGGAGTGTTGACACTAAAATAATATGCAGATTTTCGAGCATAAATTTTACGTAGACAAGGCAAAAAGTCGCAGGCAGGCTGTCGCCTGTCAAGACTTTTTAACGCAGGATGCGTGAAATTTTGCCGAAAAGATGCGTTGTTAGGCTTAGTGTCAACACGACCTAGATTATAATGCATAATAAAAAACTCTCCGCAAGGAGAGTTTTTTATTTCTGGAGGTTTCAATGGTTGCTGTATAATTTTCTATCTCAAACTCCGAAGAGAAGTTTGTCATAAGCGGGGAAGGGCCAGTAGGATTCAGCGGTGAGACCCTCTGCCTTATCAGCAAATGCTCTGAGCTTTTCCATAGCAGGGATAACTGTATCTCTTACGAATTCCGAAGCTGTAAGGATAACATCGATTCCCTTGAGCTCGCTTACTGCCGCTTCAAGCTCTGTTGTAGCCGAGTCGATCTCATCAACGATCTCGGAGAGCTTTTCAATGATTCTTGTTTCATAGCCGCACTCAACTGAAGCAACGCTCTTCTTTACAGCGACATCAGAAGCTGTATCTGCTGCGAACTTTGCGATTGCAGGGAGGATCTCCTTGCGCGACATATCGATCATTGTAAGAGCCTCGATGTTTACCTGCTTGATGTAGTTGTCAAGCATGATGTCACGGCGTGAGTAGATCTCGGTTTCTGTAAAGATTCCGTGAGAAGTGAGCATATCAATGTTCTTCTTGTCGCATATTTTCGGCATAGCATCAGGAGTTGTCTTGAGGTTGAGGAGTCCTCTCTTTTCAGCCTCAGCGATCCACTTGTCGTCGTAGCCGTTGCCGTTGAAGATGATTCTCTTGTGATCCTTGATAGTTCTCTTGATAAGAGCGTGGAGTGCTGTGTTGAAGTCCTCAGCTCCCTCAAGTTCGTCAGCAAACTGCTTGAGCGATTCAGCAACTGCTGCGTTGAGGTGAATGTTTGCGCAGGAAATGCTGTTTGAAGAACCAAGCATACGGAACTCAAACTTGTTGCCTGTGAAAGCGAAAGGTGAAGTTCTGTTTCTGTCGGTAGTGTCCTTGCTGAACTGCGGCAGAACGTCAACGCCAAGCTTCATCTTCTCCTTTGCAGTACCGCCGTAAGGAGTATCGTTTTCGATAGCTTCAAGAACCGCTGTAAGCTCATCGCCGAGGAAGATAGAGATAACTGCGGGGGGAGCTTCGTTTGCACCGAGACGGTGGTCGTTGCCTGCGGTTGCAACAGAAAGACGAAGAAGATCCTGATAATCGTCAACAGCCTTGATAACGGCTGCAAGGAACAGCAGGAACTGAGCGTTCTCAGCAGGAGTTTCGCCGGGAGAAAGGAGGTTTACGCCCGTATCTGTCGAGATCGACCAGTTGTTGTGCTTACCTGAACCGTTTACGCCGGCAAAAGGCTTTTCATGAAGCAGGCAAACAAGTCCGTGACGGAGAGCAACTTTCTGCATTACTTCCATTGTAAGCTGGTTGTGGTCAGCAGCGATGTTTGTTGTCTTGTATATAGGTGCAAGCTCGTGCTGAGCGGGAGCAACTTCGTTATGCTTGGTCTTTGCAAGGATACCGAGCTTCCAGAGTTCAGCATCAAGGTCAGCCATGTACTCTGCAACTCTGGGCTTGATAGAACCGAAGTAGTGATCGGACATTTCCTGACCCTTAGGCGGTAAAGCTCCGAAAAGTGTTCTGCCTGTCATGATGAGGTCTTTTCTCTGCTTCCAGAGTTCGCGGTCAACGAGGAAGTATTCCTGCTCAGGGCCAACGGAAGTCTTAACGCTCTTTACAGAATCATTTCCGAAAAGATTGAGAACTCTGATAGCCTGCTTGTTAAGAGCTTCCATAGAACGAAGGAGCGGAACTTTTTTATCGAGTGCTTCACCTGTGTATGAGCAGAATGCTGTCGGAATGTAGAGCGAGCCGTCCTTGATGAAAGCATATGAGGTAGGATCCCATGCCGTATAGCCTCTTGCCTCGAAAGTAGCGCGGATTCCGCCTGAAGGGAATGAGGAAGCATCAGGTTCGCCCTTTACGAGCTCCTTGCCCGAGAATTCCATGATAACTCTACCGTCAGGAGCGGGGGAGATAAAGCTGTCGTGCTTCTCGGCTGTAACGCCTGTCATAGGCTGGAACCAATGTGTGTAGTGGGTCGCGCCCTTTGAGATAGCCCAGTCCTTCATGGCAGCCGCAACTTCATTTGCAACGGAAATGTCAAGCGGAGTGCCTCTGTCAATAGTTCTCTTGAGGCTCTTGTAAACCTTTTCCGAGAGAGTAGCCTTCATTACTCTGTCATCGAATACCATTGAGCCAAAAAAATCAGTAACCTTTTCCATAATAATACCTCCGTTAAATTATTCTGCTTCAAGTGAAGCTCGTATAAAGTCCGCAAAGAGTTTCTGCGGTTTATTGGGACGTGATTTAAATTCAGGGTGGAACTGTACTCCGACAAACCATGGGTGGTCTGGAAGCTCCACGATCTCGACAAGTTTTTCATCGGGAGAAACGCCTGCGATCCTCATACCGGCATTGGTAAGGACTGTGCGGTAAGCGTTATTGAATTCCCAGCGGTGACGGTGGCGTTCGTAAATGAGTTCCTCACCGTAGATACCGCGGCATTTTGAATCAGCAGCGAGCTTGCACGGGTAAAGACCGAGTCTCATCGTGCCGCCCTTGGTGGAGATCTTCTTCTGATCCTCCATAATGTCGATTACGGGATCGGGAGTCTGTCCGAACTCTGTCGAGTTCGCCTTATCAAGACCAAGAACATTTCTCGTGTACTCTATGACTGACATCTGCATTCCGAGGCAGATACCAAAGAACGGAACTTTATTCTCCCTCGCATATCTGATAGCCTCTATCATGCCTTCGATACCACGCTGACCAAAGCCACCGGGAACGATTATGCCGTCGCAGTCTGCAAAGGTTTCTGCCGCATTTTCACGGGTAACACCTTCAGAATCTATCCATTTGATATCAACGGCTGCGTCATTTACTATACCTCCGTGACGGAGAGCCTCTGCAACCGAAAGATAAGCGTCATGCAGCTCGACATACTTTCCGACGAGTGCAATCGTGACTTTCTTGTGAGCATTTTCTGCTCTCTGAACCATTGCCTTCCATTCGTCAAGGTCAGGAGTTCTGTCCTCAAGTCCGAGATGGTGGCAAACCGATCTGGCAAGTCCTTCATTTTCAAGCCACAGCGGAACTTCGTACAGCGACGGAGCTGTAAGATTCTGTATAACGTCCTCCGGACGGATATTACAGAAAAGAGCAATTTTTGCACGCATATCATCGGGGATCGTTTTTTCGCTGCGGCACACTATGATGTCGGGCTGGATCCCGATAGACAGCAGCTCCTTTGTAGAATGCTGTGTCGGCTTGGATTTAAGCTCCTCAGAGCCTGTGATGTAGGGGATAAGTGTAACGTGAATGTAAGCAACGTTATTTCGTCCCTGTTCCGTTCCGACCTGACGTATTGCCTCAAGGAAAGGCGTAGACTCAATATCTCCGACTGTGCCGCCGATCTCTGTGATGACCACATCGGCATTGCTGTCCTTTGCGAGACTGTATACCTTGTCCTTTATCTCATTTGTGATGTGAGGAATGACCTGAACCGTGCCGCCGAGATAATCGCCGCGGCGTTCCTTGGTGATGACGTTCCAGTAAATTTTACCCGTTGTGATGTTGGAGTTTACCGAAAGATTCTCATCAACGAAGCGCTCGTAGTGACCAAGGTCAAGGTCGGTCTCCGTACCGTCATCGGTAACGAAAACTTCTCCGTGCTGATAGGGCGACATAGTGCCAGGGTCAACGTTTATGTATGGGTCGAACTTCTGGATAGTTACCTTATAGCCGCGCTGTTTGAGAAGTCTGCCGAGAGAAGCGGCGGTAATACCTTTGCCGAGTCCCGAAACGACTCCGCCTGTTACGAAAATGTACTTTGCTGACATAAGCTTTTCTCCTTAAAATAAACTTGCCGAAATCGCAGGCGCACCGCACAGTTCCCCTGTGCGGCACACCGAAGGAGACTTAATCCTTATCCATATCCTGGAGAGCGTCATAGCCCTCTTCACCTGTACGGATCTTGATAACGTTTTCGATATCGTAAATGAATATCTTACCGTCACCGTAATGTCCTGTATATAGAGCAGCCTTTGTAGCACTGATTACCCTTTCAACGGGAACAGCACATACTGCGATTTCAGCTTTAAGCTTGGGGAGAAGGTTCATTTCTACACTTGTACCACGGTAGTAGTTTGTCTGACCGCTCTGCATACCGCAGCCCATGACGTTTGTAACCGTAATACCTGTAATATCGATTTTTTCCATTGCCTGTATGAAGTCCTGAAGTTTCTGCTGCTTGAAGATAACAACTACCTTAGTCATCTTGGGAGTGCCGCCTACTGAAGGAGCAACGTAGCTCTCTACCTCAACAGCCTTCTCTACGGGAACCTTTGCAACAGGTGAGTTCTGAGCCTTCTTTACGCTCTTAGCATCGTCCTTTGTGTAGCCGAGAACTGAAGCATCGGACATTGAAGGAGCGAAGTCTGCGTAAGAGGAAACAAGACCGTGTTCTGTAATATCGAGACCGATGACCTCTTCCTGCTCGGAAGCTCTCAGACCGATAGTGTGCTTGATAATAAGGAATGTAATTGTGATAGTGATAGCAGCCCATGAAGCAACGCTTACGAAGCCGAGGAGCTGGAGACCAAGCTGCTCAAAGCCGCCGCCGTAGAAAAGACCTTCAGCCTTGATACCGCCTGATTCAAGCTGGATAGCATAACCGGGAGCGGATTCTGTTGCGAAAAGACCAACTGCGATAGTACCCCAGATACCGTTCATCATGTGAACTGCAACTGCACCAACGGGGTCGTCGATGTGGAGTTTGTAATCGAGAAGCCAAACGCCGAAGCAAACGAGGAGACCTGAAACAATACCAACAATGAAAGCACCTGCGCAGTCCATTACATCACATCCTGCTGTGATACCAACAAGACCTGCGAGTGAAGCGTTAAGACACATTGAAACATCGGGCTTGCCATACTTGATCCATGTGAAGATCATGCAGGTTACAGTAGCAACTGCGGGAGCAACTGTAGTTGTGAGGAAGATAGAATCGAGCTGAGCAACGCTTGAAGCAGCAGCAGGGTTGAATCCGTACCAACCGAACCAAAGAATGAAGCAGCCGAGTGCACCGATCGTGAGGTTGTGTCCGGGAATAGCGTTTACCTTGATCTCGCCGTCTTTTGTTTTTGTGAACTTGCCAATACGCGGGCCAACGAGTTTAGCACCGATAATAGCGCAGATACCGCCAACCATGTGGATAGCACATGAACCCGAAAGATCGTGGAAGCCCATCTGAGCAAGCCAGCCGCCGCCCCAGATCCAGTGTGCCTCGATCGGGTAGATCAGCGCGCTGATAACGCCCGAATAAACACAGTAGGAAAGGAACTTTGTACGCTCAGCCATAGCGCCTGAAACGATAGTAGCAGTCGTTGCGCAGAACACAAGGTTGAATACGAACTGATCCCACGGGAAGTTGCTGTAGCTTGTGAAGATATCGAAACCGGGTTTACCGATGAGACCTACGAAGTCCTCACCGAGAAGAAGTCCGAAACCTATAACTATGAACATTACTGTACCGATACAGAAGTCCATAAGATTTTTCATAATAATGTTGCCGGCGTTTTTGGCTCTTGTGAAGCCCGTTTCAACCATTGCGAAGCCGGCCTGCATAAAGAATACAAGCGCCACTGCGATCATAAACCATACACCAAATATAGTATCATTGGTGCTTGATGTTACCTGTTCAAGAATTGCATCAATACTCATATAAAAAACCTCCTTTGAAATACAGCAAAACAAAGAGGGTGTACGATGCCCACAGGCATCATACACCCCATTGTGTATGGAATAAAGCGCTTATACCCGAGCCGTTTTTTCATCGGCTCAAAAAAATAGGGAGCTACAGACTTATCGTCCGCAGCTCCCTTGCTGTTTACAATGACAGTATATACCAAAAATCAGATTTTGTCAAGAGGTTTTTTTGAATTTGTCGAATATAATAGTTTTTAGCAGTTTTGAACAAGAAAACTTGTTACTGATTGCGTAATGTACAATGAAAAGAGCCGTACTTTGTGCATTGTGCGGAAAGATTTTACCTCGTGCAACGATTCGCCGCGTAAATGCCACTATGTATATAGAAAACGAACATGAAAGAACAGAATTATATAAAACGCGGTGAGAAAATCTGTTCGCTTTGCAAATTGATTTATTATGTAAAGAGGTTATGTTATAATAAGTAGGATGTATTAGAATTAGTTTATTGGCTGTGTTTGATTGGGAGGATACAATAGCATTATCTAAAGGAGGAGATGTTATGAATAAAATTATTGTATTTATTACTTGCGCAATGCTCTGTTTTTCAGCGTTTTCGTGCGGAGATATCGAAGCAAAAAATGAAAAAACTGCCCAGAAAGGTTCTGACGAAATGCTTGACAGCGGCATTTTGCCTGAATATGAAACAGACGAGGAACTTGTGAGCGGACTTATAGGTTCGGCAGAAGCAATTGCTTGTGAACCATATTTACAGAGTGCTGCGTTTAGATCATATTTTAGTGATTATTATGAGAGATATCCCGATGCCTACGCAGCAGCTCCGATAAATGTAGCTGCGATCAGCAAGGAAGAAAAGGGGATATACCGTGTAAATCTCTGGTATGTTCCTGTTGTGAGTGATGGAAAGTGTAGAGGGATAATCGGCATAGACTGTCGTAAAGGTGAACCCACAATGGAGTCCTATGCTTCTACCGGATTTCTTTGCAGTGGAATGAATACGATAACCGAGACAGGTAGCGTTGTAATTTTCACGCTTGGCGGAGCTTTCTACGGAATGTACAGCGATAATACGGTAGTTACCCTTTCCGACCCGACGGATAGCGTATATGATGGAAGTTTCACGTTTGATGAGCTGGATCAGGGATATAATTTTGTGCCTCAGAACTGGGCTGAAACTGTAGCATATAAGCCTGAATCAGAAAGTGAGTTAGATGTTTCGTCGCTTAAATGGTAAAATTTGACTATAAAAATGTATAAAATATACAAATCTAAACATACCTCTTGACATTTGAGACGTAAAGTGCTAATATATTCTAAGAACAAGGACGTTCATGACAGACTTACTGCCTGTTATGAACGCCTTTTTTATTTAGAGATACCGTTCAATGGCGAGCGGTATCGGAAAGGCGTGACACAATATGGATAATTTCAGAGTTGAAGAACCGTATGCTCAGCAGGGACTTTACAGCCCCCAGTTCGAGCACGATAACTGCGGAATCGGCGCTGTAGTAAATATCAAGGGACAGCGCTCCAGAGAGGTCGTTGAGAATGCTCTCACGATCGTTGAAAAGCTTGAACACCGTGCAGGTAAGGACGCACAGGGAAAAACCGGTGACGGCGTTGGTATTCTTGTTCAGATACCTTATGATTTTTTCAGAGCCGAAACCGCAAAGCTTGGCTTTAATATCGGCAGCGAGGGTGATTTCGGTGTCGGAATGTTCTTTTTCCCGCAGAACGAGCTTAAACGCAATCAGGCAAAGAAACTCTTTGAGATTATCCTCAATAAGAACGGCATGGAGCTTTTGGGCTGGAGAGAAGTTCCCTCCGTACCGTCTGTTCTCGGGGAAAAGGCTCTGGAGAGTATGCCTCATATAGTTCAGGGATTCGTAAAGAGACCTGCTGACTGCGCAAAGGGACTTGAATTTGACCGCCGTCTCTTCATTGCAAGAAGAGTTTTCGAGCAGTCAAACGAGAACACTTACGTCTGCTCGCTTTCAAGCCGCACGGTCGTTTACAAGGGAATGTTCCTTGTGCATGAACTGAGAAAATTCTACTGTGATCTGCAAAGCGAGAACTTTACATCAGCAATTGCAATGGTTCATTCAAGATTTTCCACTAACACGAACCCGAGCTGGCAGAAGGCTCACCCGAACCGTTTCATCGTCCACAACGGCGAGATAAACACAATTACCGGTAATGCCGATAAGATGCTTGCCCGCGAGGAGACAATGTCCTGCGAGGCGCTCAAAAACGATATGTACAAGGTTCTGCCTGCAATAAATGTCAATGGTTCGGACTCCGCACGTCTTGACAATGCGCTTGAATTCATGGTAATGTCAGGTATGCCGCTTCCGCTTGCCGTTATGATAACTATTCCCGAGCCTTGGAAGAATAATCGCACTATTTCAAAGGCAAAGTATGATTTCTACCAGTATTATGCAACTATGATGGAGCCGTGGGACGGCCCTGCCTCGATCATCTTTTCCGACGGTGAGGTTATGGGAGCAGTCCTCGACAGAAATGGTCTCCGTCCTTCGAGATACTGCATTACAAGTGACGGTTTCCTTATCCTCTCGTCCGAGACAGGCTGTATTGACATTCCGCCTGAGAAGATCGTTAAAAAGGACAGACTCCGCCCCGGCAAGATGCTCCTTGCTGATACCAAGCAGGGCCGCCTTATCGACGATGACGAGGTAAAGAGCACTTACGCTTCACGTCAGCCTTACGGCGAGTGGCTTGACTCCAATCTTGTGCGTCTGCACGATCTCCATATCCCGAATAAGAATGTAAGAACTTACGCTCACGAAGAACTTGCAAAGCTCCAGAAGGCTTTCGGCTATTCATATGAGGATATCCGCAGCAGCATTCTTCCAATGGCTGAAAAAGGCGCTGAACCGATAGCTTCCATGGGTTCGGATATACCGCTTCCGCCGCTCGACAAGGAAAATATACCGCTTTTCAATTATTTCCGCCAGCTTTTCGCTCAGGTAACAAATCCTCCTTTTGACGCTATCAGAGAGGAGATTGTTACTGATACAAGTATGTACATAGGCGAGGACGGAAATATTCTTGAAGAAAAGCCCGAGAACTGCCGCGTACTCAAGATTGAGAATCCTATTCTTACAGAGACTGATATGCTCAAGATCAAGAGCATGAACGTAAAGGGTCTCAAGACAGCGGTTATCCCGATTACATATTATATAGGAACTCCGCTTGAAAAGGCGATTGATCGTCTCTTTATAGAGGCTGACAAGGCTTACCGTGACGGAGCAAATATCCTCATTCTTTCAGACCGTGACGTGGACGAATATCATGTTCCGATCCCGTCCCTGCTTGCGGTTGCAGGACTTCAGCAGCACTTGGTTTCCACAAAGAAGCGTACTGCCGTGGCTATTATCCTTGAAAGTGCAGAACCGCGTGAAGTTCACCATTTTGCAGCGCTTCTCGGTTATGGCGCTTGTGCCGTTAACCCGTATCTCGCGCAGGAAACTATCCGCGACCTCATTGATACAGGAATGCTCGACAAGGACTTTTATGCAGCAGAGGACGATTACAATAACGGAATTCTCCACGGTATCGTTAAAATCGCTTCAAAAATGGGTATTTCTACGATACAGTCCTATCAGGGTTCAAAGCTCTTTGAAGCGGTCGGTATTTCAAGCGAGGTTATCGACAAGTATTTCAGCGGTACGGTAAGCCGTATCGGCGGAATAACTCTCAGCGACATAAGCCGCCGCATAGAGCAGCTCCACAATGCTGCTTTCGATCCGCTCGGACTTGAAGTCAACAGCGGGATACTCAGTTCCGGCAGCCATAAGCTCAGAAGCGGCAAGAGCGAGCACCTCTATACACCCGAGACCATTCATCTTCTTCAGGAAGCTGCACGCACAGGAAACTACGAGACTTACAAAAAGTATTCCGAGTGCCTGAACAGAGAGGATAACACACTCACACTCAGAAGTCTGCTCGGATTCAAGTATGATGAAAACGGCGGTATCCCGATCGACGAGGTTGAGAGTGTTGAAAGTATCTGCCACCGTTTCAAGACGGGCGCTATGTCATACGGTTCTATTTCGCAGGAGGCTCACGAATGCATGGCAATTGCCATGAACAGTATCGGCGGAAAGTCTAACTCAGGAGAGGGCGGCGAAAGTCCGGAAAGACTGAAGTCCGACCGCTGCTCAGCGATCAAACAGGTTGCATCGGGACGTTTCGGCGTAACGAGCGAGTATCTTGTTTCCGCTAAGGAGATACAGATAAAAATGGCTCAGGGAGCAAAGCCCGGAGAGGGCGGACATCTTCCGTCAGGAAAGGTTTATCCGTGGATCGCAAAGACACGTCATTCTACTCCTGGTGTTGCACTTATTTCACCTCCGCCTCACCATGATATTTACTCGATAGAGGATCTTGCGCAGCTCATTTATGACCTCAAAAACGCAAATGATACGGCTCGTATCTCAGTAAAGCTTGTTTCTGAAGCAGGCGTTGGAACAGTTGCCGCAGGTGTTGCAAAGGCAGGCGCTCAGGTTATCCTTATCTCGGGTTATGACGGCGGAACAGGTGCTGCTCCGAGCAGTTCAATATACAATGCAGGACTTCCGTGGGAGCTTGGACTTGCTGAGGCTCACCAGACGCTCAAACTCAACGGACTCCGTTCAAGAGTAAGGATCGAGACAGACGGCAAGCTTATGACAGGACGCGATGTGCTTGTTGCAGCACTTCTTGGTGCAGAGGAATTTGGCTTTGCAACAGCTCCGCTTGTAACTATGGGCTGCGTAATGATGAGAGTCTGCAACCTCGATACCTGTCCTATGGGTATCGCTACCCAGAATCCCGAGCTTAGAAAGCGTTTCCGCGGCAAGCCTGAATATATCGTAAACTTCATGCACTTTATCGCCCAGGAACTTCGCGAGTACATGGCAAAGCTTGGTATCAGAACGGTTGATGAACTTATCGGCAGAACAGACCTGCTTTATAAGAAGGAATGTCCCGAGGCTGAGAAAATGGACTTTTCGCAGATACTCACACCGTCAGAAGCAGGCGGCAAGCAGTGCTTCGATCCTGCTGATGTTTATGACTTTGAACTTGAAAAGACTGTTGACAAAACAGTCATCATGAAGAAGCTTTCATCGGCTCTCAAAAATAAGACCAAGAAAACAATTGATATAAATGTTGTGAATACTGATCGTGCGCTCGGAACGCTTTTCGGTTCTGAGATCACTCGCCGCTGGGGCGAAAATGCACTTGATGATGACACATTCACTGTAAGGTGTACGGGAAGCGGCGGACAGAGTTTCGGCGCATTTATCCCCAAGGGACTCACTCTTGAACTTACAGGTGACAGCAACGACTACTTCGGCAAGGGACTTTCAGGCGGAAAGCTGATACTTTATCCGCCGAAGAATTCAGGTTTCAAGGCTGAAGAAAATATTATTGTCGGAAACGTTGCACTCTACGGAGCAACTTCGGGCAAGGCATTCATAAACGGTATTGCAGGTGAGCGTTTCTGTGTCAGAAACTCGGGAGCTGTTGCCGTCTGCGAGGGTGTAGGCGACCACGGCTGCGAGTACATGACAGGCGGACGTGCGGTAATACTTGGCAAAACTGGCAAAAACTTCGCCGCAGGAATGTCAGGCGGTATCGCTTATGTTCTTGACGAGGACAGAGATCTTTACATGAAGCTCAACAAGTCGCTCGTATCGCTTGAAAGCGTTACCGAAAAATATGATATACTCGAACTTAAAGGCATAATTGAAGAGCACGCCGCTGCAACGGGTTCTGAAAAGGCAAAGAAGATACTCGCCGACTTTGACAGATATGTAACGTGCTTCAAAAAGATTATCCCTCACGATTACGCAAAGATCCGCAGCACAGTCCTCTCGCTCGAAGAAAAGGGCATGACAAGCGAACAGGCGGAAATAGAAGCATTTTTTATCAACAAAAAGGAGGCGTGAGAAATGGGAAAAGCTACAGGATTCCTTGAGTATGAAAGAAGCGAGAGCAGTGCCTCTGAGCCGCTTGAGAGAATAAGGAATTTCAACGAGTTCCATACTCCGCTAAGTGAAGATAAACGCCGTCAGCAGGCGGCAAGGTGTATGGACTGCGGAGTGCCTTTCTGCCAGAACGGAAAGATGCTCTGCGGAATGATGTCGGGCTGTCCGCTTAACAATCTTATCCCTGAGTGGAATGATCTGCTTTACCGCGGACACAAGGAGCAGGCTCTGTCGAGACTGCTCATGACCAATAATTTCCCGGAGTTTACTTCGAGAGTATGTCCGGCGCTGTGCGAAAAAGCCTGCACCTGCGGACTGAACGGCGATCCCGTCACAGTAAAGGAAAACGAAAACTCTATCATCGAGTATGGATTTTCACAGGGACTTATCAAGCCGAATATCCCGCAGGTGAGAAGCGGCAAGAAGATAGCGGTCATCGGCTCTGGACCTTCGGGTCTCTCAGTTGCCGATACCCTGAATCACAGGGGACACAGTGTGACTGTTTTTGAGCGTTCCGACAGAATAGGCGGACTTCTCATGTACGGTATCCCGAACATGAAGCTTGAAAAGCAGGTGATCGAGCGCAGAACCGAACTTATGCGCGCTGAGGGAGTAACATTCGTTACAAATGCGGATGTCGGAAATAATGTTTCGGCAGACGAGATACTGAGCGGATTCGACGCAGTGGTACTCTGCTGCGGCTCATCAAATCCCCGTGATATAAAGGCGGAGGGACGTGACGCAAACGGCATTTACTTCGCTGTTGATTTCCTCAGATCTACTACCAAGAGCCTGCTTGACTCAAATCTCAGCGATGGAAAATATATCTCAGCCAAGGACAAAAACGTGGTAATAATCGGAGGCGGCGACACGGGTAACGACTGTGTGGGAACTTCTGTAAGACACGGCTGCAAGTCAGTGGTTCAGATAGAAATGATGCCAAAGCTTCCCGATGAGCGCGCTGAAAACAATCCGTGGCCGGAGTGGCCGAGAGTCTGCAAGACGGACTACGGTCAGGAAGAAGCGGCAGCAGTATTCGGCAGTGACCCGAGGATCTACGAGACAACGGTCAAGGAATTTATCAAGGACGAAAACGGCAGCCTTTGTGCCGTAAAGACAGTAAAGCTGAAATTCGAGACTGATCCGGAAAGCGGCAGGAGAGTTCCGCGCGAAATAGAGGGCAGCGAGCAGGTTATACCGTGTGAACTTTGCCTTATCGCGGCAGGATTCCTTGGCTGTCAGAGCTATGTTGCCGAAGCATTCGGTGTCGAACTCAATCAGCGCACAAATATCAAAACGGAAAACGGAAAATTTTCCACAAATGTCGAAAAGGTGTTTACCGCCGGAGATATGCATATCGGTCAGTCACTCGTAGTCCGCGCGATACGCGAGGGCAGAGACGCAGCGCGTGCAGTTGACGAATATCTCATGGGCTATACCAATCTGTAAATGGAGGAAAGTATGATATACTCAGAAAATGAGATACTGCAATACGTTGAAGAAAATGACGTGAAGTTCATCAAGCTTACATTCTGCGATGTGAACGGAAAGATGAAGAATATTTCAATACTCTCATCGGAGCTTGCTGCTACTTTTGAACGTGGTGCAAGAATAACCGCGAAGAAAATAAAGGGCTTTGATGCCGCTAACGGTAAGGATCTGTTTCTTTTCCCTGACGCGGGAACAATGACTCTTCTTCCGTGGAGACCCCAGCAGGGCAGAGTTATCCGTATGTTCTGTTATATCAGATACGCTGACGGAACTCCGTTTGAAGGTGACGGCAGATACTTCCTCAAAAAGGCAATGAAGGAGGCAATAGCAAGGGGCTATTGCTTCCGTTTCGGAACATCATGCGAGTTTACGCTTTTCCGCACTTCCGAGAGCGGCAAGCCACTGAAAAAGCCTCATGACTATGCAGGCTACTGTGATATAGCTCCCGACGACAAGGGCGAAAATATCCGCCGTGATGTCTGCCTTACAATGGAACAAATGGGTATTCATCCTGTATCTTCACGTCACGAGAGCGGCTGCGGACAGCATGAGATCGACTTCAACGCATCATCGGCGCTTAAAGCGGCAGACACATTTCTGAGTTTTAAATCTGCCGTAAAATCGGTTGCTGAGATCCACGGAGTACACGCAAGCTTTATGCCCAAGCCTATCAAGGACGACTGCGGAAACGGAATGCACATAAGCTTCAGCATAACCCGTGACAGTGACCTGCTTGATGGGGCGAGCATTGAGAAAAGCGCTGTCAGGAGCGCATCGGCAGGTCTCATGAAGTATATCCGCGAGTTTACTCTGCTTACAAATTCAACTGTGAACTCATACAAGCGTCTCGGTGAGTTTTCCGCGCCGCGCAACATTGTGTGGTCATCGAGTGAGGGTTCACAGCTTTTGAGAATACCTGATGAGGGCACAGACACATTTGTTACACTTCGCGCTGCTGACTGTGCCTGCAATCCGTACTATGTGTTCGGACTTATAATTTACGCGGCTCTTGAGGGGATCGAAAGCGGATTGGAACTTCCTCCCGAAAACAGCGGGGAAGAACTTCTCCCGAACGATCTTTCAAAGGCGGCTGACGCGGCGGAAGTTTCGGATTTCCTGAAACGCTATATTCCGCAGAATATTCTCTCGGATATGATAGCCGAGCGCAGAGCCGAGTGGAAAGAATATACAGGCGCATACGATAAGGATGCATTTGAGGATAAGAAATATTTCTATAATCTTTAACGGAGGTATACATTGGAAAATGTATTGATAATTTCGAGCAGCAAAAATGCCTCCGAAGTGCTCTCAAATTTTATGAAGGAATCATTCAGATGCGGCATAAGAACCGCAGAGACCTCATATCAGGCGAAGAACATACTCGATTCCGTGCCGTCAATAGAGCTTGCTGTGATAAATTCTCCGCTGACGGACGAATCCGGCGCAGGACTTGCCGAGTACATAATCGAGAATACGTCCGCGTACTGCATTCTGATAATCAAGGCGGAACTTGCCGAAAAGCACATGGATCGCTTTGGAAAAAGCGGTATTATCGTTATAAGCAAGCCATTCAACAAATCGTCGCTTTATCAGTTGATAAATACGATAGACATAGCGATAAGACGTTCATGGAAGCTCTATGAGGAAACGGTTTCTCTGGAGAAAAAGATCGAAGAGATACGCACAACAGATAAAGCAAAGTTCATGCTTATGCAGTACCGCAGCATGACGGAGGCAGAAGCTCATGAGTATCTTGAGCAGTATGCAATGAACAAGAGAAAGAAGAAAAGTTTGGCAGCACTTGAGATCATAGACAAGCTCAGCGAGCAGTATCTCTGATCACAGCGCGGCAGATGAGGTGTAAAGATGTTTGACAGTATTCATGAGGAATGCGGAGTTTTCGGAATTTACGAAAACAGGAATGCGGACGTGGCTTCGTCGGTTTATTTCGGACTTTACGCACTCCAGCACAGGGGACAGGAAAGCTGCGGCATTACCGTATGCGATGACGGGGTATTCACTCACAAGAAAGCGGACGGACTTGTTTCCGATGTATTCAGCCGTGAGGAGCTTGAGCGTCTCGGCAGGGGAAATATGGCGGTCGGTCACGTCAGATATTCAACGACAGGCGGCAAGAATCACAATAATATCCAGCCGCTTGTCATACGTCATGTAAAGGGAAATCTTGCGCTTGTCCACAACGGAAACCTCATCAATGCGGCACAGCTCAGACGTAATTTCGAGTTGTCGGGTGCGATCTTCCACGGAACTTCCGACACAGAGGCGATAGCCTATGAGATAGTTCGTGAGAGAATACGGAGCAATTCTACGGAAGAAGCTGTCGAGCGCGCAATGCCGAATATAATAGGAGCATATTCATGCATTCTCATGACGGCGACTAAGCTAATAGCTTTTCGCGATCCGGACGGTTTTCGCCCGCTGTGCATAGGAAAGACTACGGACGGCGCTTATCTCGTGGCATCTGAGTCGTGTGCTCTTGAGACTGTGGGAGCTGAGTTCCTGCGTGATGTCAGACCGGGAGAAATAGTGGTCATCGGCAAGGACGGGCTTCGCTCGATCACGACACATTGCCGAAAAAGCAGTAATATCTGCATTTTTGAGTATATCTACTTTGCGCGTCCTGATTCGGTGATAGAGGGCATTTCGGTTCATCATGCAAGAGTAATGGCAGGCAGGATACTCGCAAAATACAGCCCCGTTGAAGCCGATATAGTGGTCGGAGTTCCCGATTCCGGTCTTGATGCCGCTCTCGGTTACGCAGAGCAGAGCGGGATTCCCTACGGAATAGGCTTTATAAAGAACAAATACATCGGACGGAGTTTCATACAGCCCTCTCAGAATCAGCGTGAGAGCGCGGTTAAAATCAAGCTTAATGCCGTTCGCGAGAGCGTTCGCGGCAAGAGAGTCATAATGATAGACGATTCCATAGTGCGCGGAACGACCAGTGCGCGAATCGTTCATCTGCTCCGTGAGGCGGGCGCTTCTGAGGTCCATGTTCGGATCTCGTCACCTGTTTTCAGGCACACCTGCCACTTCGGAACGGATATCGACTCCGAGGAAAACCTCATCGCCAACCATTGCGAAACGACTGAGGACATAGCAAAATACATCGGTGCAGATTCGCTTGCATATCTTCCGACAGAGGCTCTCAGCGAGCTTATAGGAGGAAAGCAGGAATTCTGCCGCGGCTGCTTTACAGGGGATTATCCTCTCGATGTTTCGGGAGCAGTCAGCAAGAACAAATTTGATGAGAAAATACATAAGGTTACGGAGGAATAAGCAATGTGTACGATAATGGGCTATTGCGGCACAGGTGCAGGAATGGAAAAGGTTACGCGCGGACTTGAAGCAACAGTTTCACGCGGCCCTGACGACTGCCGAATAATTGACTTGAAAGACGGCGTTCTCGGATTTCAGAGACTTTCTATCATGGGACTTACTCCCGAGGGAATGCAGCCGTTTGAACTTAATGGCAATTATCTTGTCTGCAACGGTGAGATCTACGGCTTTGAGAAAATCAAGTCTGAGCTTATTTCAAAGGGCTATACATTTAAAAGCGGCAGCGACTGCGAGGTTCTTCTGCCGATGTACAAAGAGTACGGCACAGATATGTTTGCAAAGCTTGACGCGGAGTTTGCCTGCATAATTTATGATTCTGCGGCTCATGAATTTATTGCAGCGCGCGATCCGATAGGAATCCGTCCGCTTTATTACGGTTATGACGAGGATGGAACGATCGCTTTTGCGAGCGAGCCTAAGAATCTCGTTAAACTCTGCAAAAAAATAATGCCGTTTCCTCCCGGACATTTCTACAAGGACGGCAAGTTCAACTGCTACTGCGATATAACCGCGGTTGACAAGGTTATCTATGACGATCTTGAAACAGTTTGCTCCAACATTCACGACAAGCTTGTGGCAGGTGTGGAAAAGAGACTTTGTGCCGATGCCAAGGTAGGATTCCTGCTTTCCGGCGGACTTGATTCTTCACTTGTCTGCGCGATCGCTCAGAAAAAGAGCGCTGTTCCGATAAAGACATTTGCGATCGGTATGAACACAGACGCTATCGACCTGAAATACGCGAAACAGGTTGCCGACTACATCGGCAGCGACCATACAGAGGTCATCATAACAAAGGAAAACGTTCTCTCGTCGCTTGAAACTGTCATCAAGCTCCTTGGAACATATGATATCACAACGATTCGCGCAAGCATGGGAATGTATCTGCTGTGTAAGGCTATTCACGAGCAGACCGATATCCGCGTACTGCTGACAGGCGAGATCTCAGATGAGCTTTTCGGCTATAAGTATACGGATTTTGCACCGTCGGCAGAGGCGTTCCAGCAGGAGTCCGTAAAGCGCGTACACGAGCTTCATATGTATGATGTTCTTCGTGCAGACCGTTGTATTTCGGTAAATTCACTTGAAGCGCGAGTTCCGTTCGGAGATCTTGACTTTGTAAAATACGTCATGGCTGTTGATCCTGAGAAAAAGCTCAACAAGTATAACAAGGGCAAGTATCTGCTTCGTCATGCATTTGAGGGCGATTATCTTCCCCACGACATACTCTACCGTGAAAAAGCTGCATTTTCCGATGCAGTCGGACATTCAATGGTTGACTATCTGAAGGAATATGCCGAGGGACTCTACACGGATAAGGAGCTTGAAGAAAAATCGGCAGCTTACAGTCATGCAAAGCCCTTCACCAAGGAGTCGCTGCTTTATAGAGAGATATTCGAGAAATATTACCCGAATCAGAGCGAAATGGTGGTTGATTTCTGGATGCCCAATAAGGAGTGGGAAGGCTGTAACGTAAACGATCCGTCTGCACGAGTTCTCTCAAACTACGGCGAAAGCGGAAAATAAATAATGGGATTCTAAAGGGTTGATAACCCTTTAGCGGATTCCAAAGGCATAGCCTTGGGTGGGGTGTGGGGCAAAGCCCCGCAAACAGTCACAAAGCGCTCCGCAAGTGAGGGCGTTCCCTTATAAATTTACATTTTTTGATACACTAAAACGGCGGACTTTTAAAGTCCGCCGTTTTGCATTTATCAGAATTTGAAGAAAATATCGCTCTTTTTCGGGTCAAAATGAAAAAGTCCCGTTTTGCTGCTCGAAATGACTCTGCCCTCGTGGCTGTCATAAACAGGGGAGAGGGTATACTCTCCGTCCGAGCGGTGAGCTGCTCTGAAAAGCTTGGCTGTGCGGTTCTTCTCAGTCTTTATCTGAACCGCCTTTGCATTCCTTGTAAAGAGAATGCCCTTTTCGGTTATCCTCAGCGTGAGTTTCGGAGTGTCCTTGAACGGCTTGCATACCATGCCCTGTTCAAGATAGTGAGCAGCCTCGGGAGGTAGTGCTATATCATTGCAAAATCGGTAGAGCAACGCGGCAACGGCTCTTTCCGTAGCAAGCAGCCTAAGCTTTAATTCTTTGAGCGGCTCGGATTTGAACAGCTCGACCTCTTTTGCCTCGCGTTCAACAATTTTATTCAAAGCAGGGCCGAAACTCTTGTGGTGGCTGAAAATTTTCAGCGTTTCGTCCGTTATCTGCTGCTTAGGAACAAAATCGGGGTAAACAGCGCTTGCAAGATTCTCGTATGCCTTGTGGAGCTTTCCTTTAGAGGAGAAGTAAGTCCACTTTGAAGCGTGCGGCAGACAGCACATATCAGAGAGCATATGAACAGCTCTGCCGAGATAAGCCGCAGACTGCTCATAGAATCCTGCATTGTACATGGTAAGCGCCATAGTATAATCCTCTTCAAACATAGTGCGCGCACTTTTTGCAAATTTACCTGCACCGTTTTTATAATAGCCGTGAACGGTGGGTAGTTTTTTGCCCGAGGCATTTACCGAACAGTAATAGTGCCTGCCCATGCCCTTTTCGTAGTCGCCCTTGAGGTCGGGGCAATAGCAATGGTGGAGCATCACGTCAAAATAGTTTCCAAGGATATTATCGGTATAAGGGTGAAAGGGACGGATAAGCTCGTATGCACGGATCAGCAGTTCTTTATGAACGGATTCGGTAATGCAGCCTCTTTTGCTGCGGTATTTCCGATAAAGCGATGATAGTTTCTTTTCGGCTTTTTTCAGTTCTGTCATATTGAGTCTCCCTTCGTGTAAAGTTACTATTCTTAATTATACCTAAAAATCAAGAGAAAATCAATAGTTACGGCGAGAATTTTTTCGGGTTTTCAAAACATTTTTGACAAATAGTTTTGTAAAAAACTCCGATTGTTGACATAAAGAAAGCGGTATGTTATAATTTTATTGTAATAATATTCGGATTTGCGGATACTTGTTTTTGGACAAGTATTATTTCAACGGAGGCATAGCTATGAACGAGCTTATGACAATGGAAGAATTTGATTCGGCTTTAAGAGCGCTTTTTTTTCGTCAATGTGAGTCTGCACTGTCGGAATTGCACATTGATGAAGTTCCCGAGTCTAAGGACGTAACTGCCAACAGCGCTATGGAAGGGTATCTTCAGTCATCGGGAGGCTATACGGACTGGCGAATGGTTCCCGCACAGTCAGCGTTTAATATCGGCAGCGGTTTCGGATCTCATCCCGAATTCGGCGAGAAGCTCGGGTTTATAGATTTGGGTGTGATATTCAAAAGAGGCAAGTCGGGAATGCTCTTTTTTGAGCGCGGATTTGCGGTAAAGAGTTCGTCCGACAATACCGATACAGCGCTTTCGTATGAAGATCTTTGCAGGACTATCATAAGAAAAAGCAGCGAGTCGGGACTCAATGACGGAAAATTCATCATAACTTACGAACGAACAGCGGTTATCCGGGCTTGCGGACGAATGTTCGAGAGACTGAACGGCATTAAAGCGGCACTTCTAAGTTCGAGCAAGTCGGCGCAGTATGCTTTCTGCGATCATTGCAGGAGTATCATTGATAATGCGAAATATCATGCGGAAAATAAGGCGCTTGGAGAGGCTGGTCTGCTCTCCTCGCTCCTTTGCGAGTTTGCAGCCGGAGATTCACGCAGAAGTGTTCCGATACCTTATGCCATGTGGACAGCGGCGCTCATAATGCAGCATAAATTTGATGAGGCGGCTTCTATAGCGTCCGCAAACGCACTTCTGGACTGGCAGAAAACTGCTCTTGAAAAGAAAAGTGAGTATTACCGTATACTCGGCAAAAGCTATTATGACAGTGCGGCTGAGAATTATCATGCAGGGAAATGCAGTGAGAGTCTTGCGGATATTCACAGGTCAATTGATACATATCCTACCGTGGAAAACTGGAAGCTCTACTTCACTATCGTAAATGAATTTGCAGGCAGGGAAAATATGTACCTGTATGACGAGGTGCTCAGAATATTGAACTCCGATCCGTCGGCTTCGGATATCCAGAGGGCAGCGCTTGAAAGCAGCGGCGATGTGCTAAAATCGCTTACAAAGAAAAAGCAGAAGTTTACCTCGTATCTTCGGGAACTTATGATAGACCGCATAATAAACGAGGATATGGAGTTTTTCCGCGCGAACAAATACAACATAAATTCTTACGTTGATATTTACGGAATGACTACGCTCTCTTATGCGGCTCTTTATAGGAAAACAGCTATGCTGCCCGAGCTTATGAATCTTTCAAGGTGTGGCAGAGTAGTGAATATCATAGACCATGATATGGTTGATGTATGCGCATTTTCAAGCGTGAATATCTTTGAGTATGATAAATTTGCAGGCAATTACGATTTGCAGTACCAGAATCTCAAACGTTCCGCGGCATACAGCGCACCGCCTTATGCACAGAATTACGGAACGCCATATGCAGGGAATTTTCAGCAGCCGTACAATAACGGATATCCTGTTAATTCTGCGCAATATCAGAATCCGCAGGCAGTAAATAATCAGGTGTATCATGGTGCGCCGTCACTTGCTGCCGATCCGCGCATGATGCAGTATTATAACTGGCGCGTGAGCAATGTCTGGACGCCTGTGCTGAACTTTGTGAGGAACGGACTTGAAAAACTTCCTGAATTCCTTGACGAAAACGCGTCAGCTAATGATTATGCAGCTCATCCGACTTACAGAGAGGCTTATGCACAGCGCAGAGAAGATTATATCGCAGGCTACCTTAGGAGTGTGTTGCAGCCAAAGGGCGAATTCGAGACTTCGGCTCAGTATGAGGAGCGATATAATGCAATAAGTCAGCAGGCTAAGCACAGGTTTGAAGCGGAAGCCAAAGAGATCATGCGCGCGTATGAGGACGAGCTTCGTGAAAAGGTGCGTGTGAATGGGCTTTGCGTTGAGCTTTCGTACATTTATCTTTTTGCGTCGTTCAGCGGAAATGCCTATCTTGGACGTTATGATGCCGATGCACAGAGATTCGCCATAAGGTGGAACAGCATTGAAAGTACTGTTGCTGTATCACTTCAGGACGCCCGCGGATTTAAGGAAGCATTCGCGGCAAACGGAGTTCATTTTGAAGTTGAGGGCGTAACAGTTGATAATGAGCGGAATGTTTCAGCCTCGTGTACGATAGGATTCGGCGGAAAAAGTTATCCCTTTACACTTGTAAGGAAAGCATGAGGATTTAACTGATAATGATTCTGAAGGCAGAGCCTTTGGCGGGGGAAAACCGCAAGGGAGAGTTCACTTATGCCAATTAGTTTTGCCGCTGTCTCTTTTTCATTTTCTGCCAGCTTATGAATCCGTATATGTCGTTGATCAGAAACATTGCAAAGCATATCAGAACCGAGAGAGACGAGATGTCCTGCATTGCCGCCATGCTCCACAGTATTATCAGGACTATATCATTCAGCGCATACGCAAGGGCGAAAAATGCACTCCTGCGGAACGTAAGATAAGCTGCGGCAAAACTTGTTGCAACGGATATCGTGCTTGGCAAAAGGTTTGCGGTGTGAAAGTGTTTAAGAATGAAGTAAAATATGAATGTTACAGCGGCAGTCATGAACGGGATCAGCATTATTTCAACAGGTGGAATAGTATTCACGCGAACCTCTGAGCTTTCTCCGTGAAACGGATTGCGTACCCATGAAATTAGTGAAATAAGTGCCATGGGAGCAGTCATTCCGAGATAGGTCAGCATTTCGCCGTAATAGGAGAATCTAAACGAGATGTAGCCGTAAATTCCCGAAAATACGATCATTATGAGCTGACCGAGAGGATTGCCCTTTGCGCAGAAGATAAGCGAGGTCGTTCCGAGAAGTGAGGCGGCAAGTGCGAGAAATCCCTTTCTGTCGAAAATACAGAACGAGACCATGATAATTCCGATAGATGAGAACCACAGCAGAAAATCGGTCTTTGTAAAAGTTTTGAAAAGTGAATTGAGTTTCATAAAATCCTCCTGAAAAATAGAAAATGCATTTACCGATACATCTTCAAAGGCCTAACGATGTATTGGCAAATGCATTGCATTTTGCTGCCCGGCGGCAGCGCTATTCAACTGTAATATAGTTTACGATCTCAGCAGCCTGAGACTGCGTAAGGCTCTCTACGAGCAATATTTCATAAACGTGACTGTATGCACCTATCTGTGAGCGTATGCTGATGATCTCGTCGGCTGTCTCCCTGTCTATGTACGGCAGGAGCATTAATTCATCAACTTCGGCAGTATTTATATTTATCGGGGCGCAGTCCTCAAGTGTAAGTGAAGTTTCCGATTCGGCAGAAACTTCAGTTTCGGGTGGAATTTCTTCCGTGACTTCTGTTTCAGATTCGCTTAGATATTCCGACTGCTCACGGACTTCTTCCTGCACCGGATAAACAGGATCTTCCACAAAAACATGATCCTTTACCGCGTCAAACTTTGCCTGACCGATCCCTGAAACATTCATAAGCTCCTCAATATTGTTGAAACCGCCGAAATCATTTCGGTACGCGATAATACTGCCGGCAGTGACCTCGCCTATCCCGTTGAGCAGCATCAGTTCCTCGCGCGAAGCTGTGTTGATGTTAATTAAAAGCGGTTCGGTGACGGTTTGCGCAGAAGTTTCAGGTTCTGAACTTGTGATTTGGGTCTGTACAGATGTGGTTTTCTCTGGTTCGGGAGCTTTAACCGAAGAAATAGCTGTTTTATCCGCACAAACTTCTGTCTGCACATAAGATGACTCGTGCACGGTCAAAACAGTAGTTGACGAATCATTATTGCGGCTTATGAAAGAATAGATAAAAACGCTGATAACTATTATAGATAAGGATATAACCGCGGCAGTCTGTTTTTTGAAGTCCATAATTATCACCTGCATTGGTGTAATTTATGCTTTGATTATATCATGCCGCAAGGGATTTGTCAATATGTGTCGAACGGTATTCTGAACTTACACAGCACTCCGATGTTTGTTATTTGATTATTTTGGCTGTTTAGTTTATAATTATAGCAATTTATAGCAATACAACAAAAACTGCAACCAATCTGACAATTCAAACCGCATATCATTGTTTTTATGCTCCACGCTATTGCTTTCTTCTTGATTTTGGTATATAATAAAAGCATAATAATATTCATTTAAGGAGGAAAATGAAATGGGGAAGAATATAAAGGCGCTTATTTTAGCTGCCTGCTTTTGCAGTACATCATTTACTGCACTAAATGCAGTGCCGGATACGGTGAGTGCATACCAGCTAATTGCATCATTGCAGGGAGTATCTATTTTTAAAGACACTCTGGCAATAGGGGAGTCTGCTCAATTAGAATTGACTTGGAGCAACGGCGCACATCCGGAGATTACATATGCATCAAGCGATGAAAATGTTGCAACAGTCGATCAGGACGGCATTGTGACGGGTATTGCTGACGGCACCGCAACCATCAGTGTATCGTATTACGATGGCAAAGTAAGTGAAACACTTGACATCACGGTGTCCGGCGATGTGCAGAAAAGTATTGTCTACAACACATCGGAGCTTTCACTTGGCGATGTAGTTCATAAATACGATATTCTGCACTATGACAATAAGAATAAGGGCAGTAGTGCAAATGTTGTCAACACCAAGGGGAGTTATGATCTCGTTTTCATTAATGAAAAAGACTATGTCCTGCCTTTTGATGCAGAGTATGTCGGTGATTGGGGCACATGTATGTATCTGGCACCTGATATTGAGGGAATTACTTATCTTGATGGCAGAACGCTGAACGTCGGTGATGTAATTGACAGAAACACACATCTTCTTTGTTATGATTACTATATTAAGAGTGCTGATAATTCCAACAGAATGACCTATCCCGTGTTTCTTCCGAAGTATTATAGCCAATATATCGGAGATGGTGAAATTAGAGTCAGCTCGATCGATCATGATACAAAGACGATAGAATTAGAGTCTGTCGATATACCTTCTGATCCTACAGCATCTATGCTTCTTGATGTACAGATCACCGGTGAACCCTATGATAAGGTCATTCACGGTTATGAAGAACTTGATCTTACAGGACTTAAACTGAGCATTGCTGAAACAGACGGCAACGGAAATGTCGTTTCAACTCTCGAAAATGTCACAGTTGATGAAGCCAAAGAAAAATATGATGTCAGTGTGGATATCAAAGAAGAAGCACCGGGAAGCGGGATCTGCGTTATAACAATTACAAAAAAGAATACAGATATCAGTGACACAGAATCATTTGAGATCGGATATGGCGCACCTGTTGTAAAGGGCGATGTGAATTCGGACGGCGAATTTAATATATCCGATGTGGTCCTGCTCCAGAAGTGGCTGCTCGCAATGCCGGATACCCAATTATCGGACTGGAACAGAGCCGACCTGTGCCGTGACGGCAGACTTGATACGTCCGACCTTTGCCTTATGAAGCAGCTTCTTATATCCGGAGATCAGGAAATACAGAGCGAAAAAAGCATTATATCAGGTATCAGGAATGGTATGACTAAAGACGAAGTATTCGCTGTATTGGGCAGAGAATATACAGATGAAGAGGAAAAACTCACACAAAGATATGCTTACTATTATCCGGTAAAAAGCGGTGATGCGTTCGGCACAGAGCTTGAAGGCGAGATGTTTGTTGAGTTTGATCTGAAAACAGGACTGCTTGTTAATTATGGATATGCTCTTGGTCGCGTGGGAACAAAAGATAACAAAACCTATCCATATACCGAACAGCAATTAAAAGAGGCATATGATAAGATTTATTCTGTTATGACCGATTGGTATGGAGAAGGTACAAAAGGCAGCTTATCCGGTCCCAAAGCTGAATATACATGGGAAACTGATAATGGACAGGTGTGGGCAGTTTATGGAGTGAATCTTTGGAGTGCAAATGAACCCGAAACATACGAAAAGGGCATAAATGAACTTATTCTTTCCTGCTCTGTTGAAAGCGAGAAAGAATAACCATAGCTGTTAAACAAAGTTTAATAGCTTTGTTCCAAGGGCTACTACAATCGTCACGATTGCTCCGATTACATTCTTGTTCATAAAATGAACCTCCTTTAATATTCTTCAGCAAGAAGCATGGTTGAGTACTCCTCGCTGTCTATAACATATACCTTTTCAGTTTTTACAGCCGATTGGCAGGGAAGCTTATAGACCTTCTTATAAAAGGGCTGTTCCTGTGAGTGAGTTATTGTTAAAACATCATTCTTCCAGTCAAGCTGAAAAATCTGTAGGTAGTCTTTTTCTACATTCAGGTTGTCGATCATGCTCCACATAATCATCTGGTAACAAATTTCTATGTGTTCTGAGATACCTTTTGTTAAATATCTTTTATTGTTGAACATAGTTTCTTCCTTTCAAAATGAAAAAAATCCCTGTCAGAATTACTTCCAACAGGGATTTTTTACGGCAATATTTATCGTGTATATTACATAGCTATATTGAGGATAAAGGGCTTGCTTATTTTAAACTTCTTTTCAACTACTTCTTTATAGTTGTTATTTTATTCGGATACTTTCAGTTATTACGTCGTCTAATCGTCGTCAAGGAGCATCTTTTTAAGCTATTTTATTTTAATTACGAGGATAGTAAGCGTCAAATAAACAACATATTCCTCAAAGAAGAAATCTGATGTATAATAAAGTCTAAGCAAGTCCATAGACCAAATTAGAGTCTCTAAAATAGTCTATGGAGTAAACCGTACTAAATTAGACACAGGAGGAATACGGAAATGAAAACAACGACAGCTATTACCAATGTCAAGCGAGATGTACAGCTGCAAGAATGGACAGAGCAGATAAAAGCACAGCAGGAAAGCGGTATGACCGTGACAGCATACTGCGCTCAGAATGGGATCAATATTAAGACGTATTACTATCATCTTCGCAAAGTTCGGGAGCGCTGTTTGGAATCTGAACCTGCAATAGTACCTGTAGCTGTTTCAAGATCAAACTCAGATATTCGTATCGAGAAAAATGATTTGCAGATATCACTTCCGGCAGATATCTCAGCAGATACTCTGCTTGCATTAGGGAGTGTTGACACTAAGATAATATGCAGATTTTCGAGCATAAATTTTACGTAGACAAGGCAAAAAGTCGCAGGCAGGCTGTCGCCTGTCAAGACTTTTTAACGCAGGATGCGTGAAATTTTGCCGAAAAGATGCGTTGTTAGGCTTAGTGTCAACACGACCTAGTACATGAATTATGCTGAATGATCTGGCATTAGATAAGCAGGTATACATCGTCACAGGATATACCGATTTGAGACGTTCGATAGACGGACTTGCAATGATAGTCAAGGCGCAGCTGCAGCTTGATCTGTACAGTACAGCATTGTTTTTGTTCTGTGGCAGACGCTGTGACCGAATCAAAGGACTTCTCTGGGAAGGGGACGGATTTCTGCTTTTGTATAAGCGGCTTGATAACGGAAGATTCCAATGGCCGCGCAATGAAACAGAAGCATTACTGCTGACACCACAGCAAACACGCTGGCTTCTTGAAGGCTTGAAAATAGAACAGCCTAAAGCTATCCGTGAAGGGAAACCGAGCATATTGTATTAAGAAAATCCCACGATATTTCTTGATTTTTCGGCAGATTTAAGGTATAATATATGTATCATAAACGGAATGGAGGATCGCAGTATGTCTGAGCATGATATTCAAAAATTGGTTGCAGATCATGCTGCTCTCCGGGATGAAAATGCTGTTCTTAAAGAAGAACTTGCTCTTGCACAGGAACAGTTGGCATGGCTGAAAAAACAGGTCTTCGGAAGAAAAACTGAACAAACTTCTGTAATTAAGGGAAGCGATATGCAGCTTTCATTCTTTCCTGTAACCGATGATGAAAACAGTTATGTTGCTGACAGGACTATTACTGTACCGGAGCATAAGCGTAAGAAAAAGCGTACTCATTGTGACTGGATGAGTGAATTACCTGTTGAAGAGGTATTACATAAAGAAGACGATCCTAAATGTGATAAATGCGGATCTGATATGACGGAGTGAAATTGTCAATAACACTTGACACATTAACCGCAAGGATTTTGAAGTTAAGCAG
>ERZ834722.522-NODE-522-length-41749-cov-5.958267_pt1 | contig 41749 bp, 48 predicted proteins | sample MGYA00519576_ERZ834722 | MGnify/ENA primary metagenome ERZ834722 (study PRJEB31850, sample SAMEA3708759) | human gut metagenome | biome: human gut; feature: human-associated habitat; material: faeces | place: China | collected 2014 ...
AGCAGCTGTGCGGGCATATCGGCCGCAGGGTGGAGTACGTCATTGACGGCGAGGTGCTGACCGTGGACTGTCTGATGTGCGCAGTGTGCAATGGCCGCGCCTACGGCGGCGGTTTTATGGCCGGGCCGGAGGCACAGCCGGATGACGGCTGGCTGGATGTGTTCATCGTGCGCAAGGTCAGCCGCCGGGTCATTGCAAAACTGCTGATGTTGTACAAAAACGGCCAGCACTTTCAAAACGGCCAGCTGACCGAGGCCGCAAAGCCCTACTTTATCTACCGCCGCGCAAAATCGGTCAGTCTGCGGGCAGCAGATGGCCGCGGACCCATCATTGCCACAGTGGACGGCGAGTGCGCCCCCTGCAAGCAGGTGTCGGTGCAGGTGCAGCCGCTGGCAGGCCGCGTGCTGCTGCCGCTGCCCGCCTACCAGCGCTTTACCGCCAAAAAAGCGGCTGTGAAGTAAAGAAATAAACCATCAGACCCAAACAAGGCCGCTGCACATTGTTCCGTGCAGCGGCCTTGTGTTTTACTGTTATGCGCCGGTTTGGGTATGGCGCTGCCGCACCCGGCGTTCCAGCGCCTTGTAAAAGCTGCTCAGGCAGAGCGTGAGCAGATATACGGTCAGGATCCAGACCACAGGCTGCACCGTGAGGTTAAGCTTGTCCGCTGTCCACTCCATATACCGGATCAGCACCTGATGAATCAGAAAACCGTAAGGGGACAGCCCGGCCAGCCACAAAAACGGCTTTGCGGAAAGCAGCCGGGAAATGATTCCCTTACCCACGGCAAGCAGCCAGACCAGCAGCACCGCAGAGGGGGTGAACAGCACATTGTACCGGAAGGCCACCGCGCCCAGAACCCCCACCTGCCTGGCGGCGATAAAAAGGCAGCCGCTCGCAAGTAGCACAGCAGCAAGCTCCAGCAGGGAGAAAGCACCGCCCGGCAGGCCGCTCTCCTGTTTGCGGCTGTGGTAAAGGCAGCCCATGCAGCAGCTGATGGTAAAATCTCCCGCCCGGAACACAGGGCACAGATAGGTCAGGTAAAAGGCCGCCTTTCCGCTGAGCCCGGCTTTCCAGAAAACAAAGGACGCAAGGCACTGTGCGCAGAAGATCACGGCGGCAATGCAGCGCAGCCTGCGGACATCCGCCTTTTTCAGTACGACGAGAAGCGGGGGGAAGATGGCATACAGAAAAGCCTGTACCGAAAGATACCACGCCACTCCGTTCAGGCAGAACCAGAAACGGCTGGAGGGAATCCATGTTTGCAGCAGAAAAATGCTTACAACAAGCTGCGCTGCACAGGAGAGCACCCCGCGGGCAGAGGGCTGCGCCAGAAGCCCCTTCAGCACAAATAACAACGCGGCAGCCATCATTATAAGGTGCAGCGGGTACAGCTTTCGTATTTTTTTAAGAGAGAAAGCTATGGCAGACCGCAGTCCCGGTGCTGTGCGCGGGCGGTCGTAATAGTTGCAGGTCATCAGAAAACCGGACAGCGCCACGAATACCGTGATCGCCCACGGCCCCAGCCACGGTGCCCCGCAATGGGAGAGCACCACGCTCAGAAATGCGACTGCCCGCAGCCCCTGCAAAGATGAGATCAGCTTTTTGTCTGTCAAAGTATCCTCCGTTCTGCCGCAAAGCGCGTCAGCTGTGTTTTTGTAATGCGCTATAAGTATAAAAAAGACGGCGCGTCCTGTCAAGAACACACCGCTTTTTTGCGTAGTAGGGTGCGATTTTTGGACGTCATAAATTCTTAACAAAGAAAAATTGCAAAACCCCTTGATTTTTAAAATGATAACGTTAATTCGTAAATAAAAATGCTGAAATCGCACTTACTACACCACTACTACACCAATTCTGAAACCGAGCTATAAAGTATAATCGTCAAATCCGATTTTGAGTCTTAAACCAAAGAGCTTTGATGTGACAATCGTTGCTCCCACAAACGATGTATAAAATTGAAAATCGCATTTGAAACAGTATGAACCAAGGCGTCTGGACACTCTCCAGCGCCTTTTTGTTATAAAAGTAAAACGCTAAAAAATGGGGTACTGGTCCAATTAAGGATCAATACCCCATCTGTTTTTATTCTGCTATTGAGTCTAACACGGCGTTGACAACATCCAGTCCAATCTGTCCGGGAGCACTTGAGTCTCCAGCGCTGGCAAAAGTCATAGCAGAGCCAAAGACCTCCCCACATAACCTGCTGGCAACACCAAGCTTACTCATGCTGATTGCGATAATAGGAGTAGCAAAATATTTATTTTTCATTTCAACCGTAGCGGCCAGTAAAGTCAACACGTCCGTACTATCGTGCGGCATAACTGCTACTTTCGGTAAATCAGCTCCGACCTGTTGCATTTTAATCATACGAGAAATGAGCTCATTTTTATTAGGCGTCTTTTGAAAATCATGGCTTGAACATATAACCACAACTCCAGAAGAATGTGCATTGTCTATCAGTTCACGAACATCATCTCCAGCTGTAAAGAATTCAATGTCGATAAGGTCTGCACAGTCAGTATCTATTACCGTGTTGATGAAATCTAAATATTCTTGGTGAGTCAGAGACGCTTCTCCGCCTTCGTTTTCGGTGCGGAACGTCACTAACAAAAGCTTGTCCTTTAATGCCACACGAAGTTTTTGCAAGCAAGACACCACAGAACGTGCATCAATGCATTGCTCAAACCAATCAACACGCCACTCCACACAGTCAACACGAAGCCTTGAAAACTCAAACGCTCGCTCTAAAATCTTTGATTCAGTCATTTCAACGATTGGAATTATGACTTTAGGTCTTCCTTCCCCAATATGACAGCCACGAACAACAATAGACATGATATCACCTCCTTGGAATAATAATATCAACGTCTATTCCTGTTGTCAACAGGTTCAATATCGCTTGGCTCAACATAGCCCGATACATTTACTGAAATTGGATACTTGCCAATGCGGCTTTCGAGATTTGTCACTCGATAGCGACCATTGACTAGTTTTCCATCATATATAAACCATTCTCCCCGGCGGCGCATACCGCAGTGAGTCTGGCTGTTTGAAAATAATACTCCGTCTAATTTAATTTTGTCTCCTGCACGCAATGTATTCTGGTTGTCCGCCATTAAAACGAACCCCACGTTGCCATTCCGCAAATACCGTCAGCAGCCAGTCCATGTGCTTTCTGCCATTCAACCAGCTTAGCTTTTGTGCCAGTGCCAAAGATGCCATCTACCTTCAAGCCTAAATGCCGCTGCAATACAGTCACAGCATAAGACACACCGCCAGTGCAGTCCTTAGAGCCCTGACGAATCGTAGGCATGATTTTACTCACGACCTGATATGCAGTACCACTTTTACTGACCCAACGGCTATAAGTCTCACGCACATCAACATGAACAAAGCCACCCGTCACCTGTGCTCGACTATAATAGCCAATACCGCCATGCTTCTGGAAGTAGGGGAGTGAGGCTACGTATAGCGCAATACGAATTGGGTCAACACCGTTGATGTGAATATCCGCTGCTGTGCCCAGACAATGCTGACTACGAGAACTGCCACCGATTGAAATGTTATATGCAGGAGTACGGTAGGCAGAGCTGATTAGAACCGGCTTGCCGAAGTGGTCACGAATCTGCTGCAGAGTCTCTACTAGTTCAGTTGCGACCTTGAACTCGTCGCTCCGGTCATTGCAAGCAAATTCATAGGCACAGAAGTTCTTGGACAGCTTCTTGTTCCAGTCCTTCTTCATAGAATATGTAATAATGCTCATAGAGCCACACCTTCAATCCTTCTTGAGTTCTGCATTGATCTTCTCGTTCTGGATATCCATTTCCTTAACGGCGGCCTCAATCATCATCTCGATAGTAGGAGTGACCTTAATATGCATCTTCTCCAATGCGGCAATAACATACTTCTTCTTGTCGGCCTTCTGAATTGCGCCGGTAACACCCAGCTTCTCAGCGGCACGCACAGCCATCTGAACAATCTTGTACATACCGATCTGCTTCAGGTAGGGGATGCCATAGGTCATAAATGCGGTTCCAGCAACAGTGATAACCAGCTTCACAATAACAGAGACGATCTCATTAACAATACTTGCCATAGTAATACCTCCTGTTTTGAATAAAAATAAAGCCCGGCACACACGTACCGAGCTATGTATTAAATGTCTTTTAAATTTTGTCCGTCGATCAGGTAGCTTTCAAGAGCAGCCTTAGCTTCCTTCATGGGGTCGATAGCATTACCATCAATGCCGTGACTAAGCAGAGCCAGTAGGGCTTTCATCATCACATTGATACCATGTTCGCTTTTATTCACACGCTGTTCTACGCCAGCGATTTTTCGTCCATGGTCTTCAACTACGATGTCCTGTTCCTTCTGGTGCTCTTCAATAGACAAAAGCTTGGAGCGATATAAATCCAAAACCTCTTTATCATTCTTGAGCTTGCGGTCAATATCTTCCAAATGCTTGTCATGTTCAATCAACTTCATATTCTGCTTCGTGTCGGGCTCTTTAGCTTTCTTGATTGCTTTTATAATAACAACAATGGCAGCTGAAATAGCCGTAATGCCACCAGCAATACTTAGAATCATTTGCCAAAGCTGTTCTATTGTAAAGCTGATAACACCCGGAGCATGAGTTGGTGCGGCAGTCAACAAACCAATCATTTCATCACCTCGATTCTGGTTGACAAAAATTTCACACTATGATAAAATAGGTGTGTCAAAAATTCATCGAGCGAATTTGTGACGTCCTATCTTTGTATAGGTGTGTGGCGGGAAGAGCTCTGGGTATAACAGCCCGGGGCTCTTTCTGTTTTTATATATACTTTTAGTTTGTTTACTGCTTCGGTTTACATACTTTACGCCAGTGATAGTGCGGCCTGTCCTCGTGAAACATGATATAGCGCATCCAGTCATCTACATAAATGCACAGCAAGGCAAGGAAAAACCATAGCACAGTAAATGGCAGACAGATTTGACCAAGCAGATTGAATGGCAGGGAAGAGTAGTCCCAGATGTGTAATCCCATCATCAGATTCAATGGAATACCGACAACAAGCTCCATACCAGTCACAAATAACGCACCGACAAAACCCTGTTTCCACATGGGCATTTCCCACGGAATATAATTATTCAACCCGCCAATGACTACAAAGCAGATGCCACCCACTACAGCCATAGTCCAGTGTGAGTGACCACGCCACAACATCTCGATGCAATAATAAAGCGCTCCTCCTATCAAAAAGAGAAGCGCACATTTCAATAATTCTTTATACTTCTTTACGATTTTACTCATTCAGCGACCTCCTTCTGCCCGGCGGTCTCAAGATATTGCTTTAGAACAGGGTCGTAGTTGATTTCGATTGCATCCAACTCTTCCATTGTAGTACAAGCTTTGATAGCAATTTCTAATTCCTGCTGATGCGATACAAAGGGTTTTACATATGTACCGATTGCCAGTGCAAGTGCAGCCAGTTCTTCGTAAGCCCATTCTACACATTCGTCGCCGGTTGAATTCCATGTCAGCTTGAACGGTTGCCCGGCGGAGGCAGAGATTTGATACAGCGCCAAATTCGAAGTCAACAATGCCTGTTTTTCACTGGTAACACTGTAGTACTTCCCATCGGACCATTGAAGTGGATGCGAGGCTAGATATGCGGAGAGAGCAGTCTTAGACTCAGAAATTTTATTGTTTTTGATTGGTTCCAAACTTTGTTCTTCACTTGGAACAGTTCCGTCCGATACGACTTCGTAGCAATCTTCTTGTTCCTTAACAGTCCACAATTCTTCACCCGGTTTTGCTGCGGCATTGTGATTACTCAGTTCTTCAACCATTGATGAATACAACTCACACTCTTCTGTCGTAATTATTGGTTTAGATATCTGATATCCAATTTTTATTTTTTGATTCAATTGTATTCACCTCATTTCCATCGACCAATTGCAATATAAGAGTTTTCATATCCACTCCATTCAACACCAACTGTAAAACCAGTAGTCGTTCTATTACTTATGTTCAACCAACAATAGCCGCCACTAAAGGCTATAGCATAATTTATATCAGCAAACGGAAGTAAGAAAGTTCTGTTTCGAGCGCTTTTCATTGTAAACCAGCAAATCTGTACTCCGTTACCAAAACGAACTGCACCAAAATAACCATCGGTAGTAACCTTTGTTTGGAAATCGACAGTACCATTTCCAGCCGTCGTAGCATAATTCACATTAAAATTGCTCGGATTATATACATACATATCACCAGAGTCATTGCCGCCCCATAGCCATGTGGGTTGACCTTTCTGACCAGACCAGTGGAACTTCATATATTTATCATCATTATTCAAACACTGGGCATTTGTAGCCAATCCCGCACTCGTAGCATAATTCACACTTTTATTTTTGTCCGCAGTATTATCTACGTTACCAAGCCCAACCTCAGCCTTGGTGTAGCTTGGTTTTGTAGCTGCTTTGGCCCATGCATATACATCACTTGCAGGCATAGAACTTGGAAAGTCCGTTATTTGGGACTTTTTGTGCGTATGTGAAATAGGCGCTTTACCATCAACTAATGTTTTCAAAGCTTTGCCTTGTGCAGCACTAAGGCTCTGATCTGTACTATCGCTTGTCAAATTATTCTGAATTCCACGCCATGTGTCTGTATCAGTAAACTTCGCATCCGCTGGAACTGTTTTATTTAGAGTGTATGTAGTAGCAACAGGTTTTCCATCCTTAAAATACACAGGCTGGGTCGCACTACCGGCACTAGAATCAAGCTTGACCGCACTATTGGCAGAGCCACCAGCAGTTCCAGAACCTGCGTAATTGTGAGTATGAGAAGCAGCTGCATAATTCCCTTTTGGCTGATAATTAGCAAGCTTTGTATTTACTTCACTTTCGGTATAATAGCGGTCATCATGAGTATGACTTGCCGGTGTAAACGTACTCGGTTTACCACTCACATTGCCCCATGCTACTGAACCGGCGCTAGTTGCCGACCCAGCACTATTAGCATAATTAACAGACTGACTGCCGATAGTAGCACTTGTAATGATAGTACCGGCTTGAGCGGGGAGGTATACTTGTGCAGTGCTATTATTGCCAGCATTATAATTTGCGTCAGTTGAATAATTGAATATTAAACTCTCATTGCCGCCAAGGTTACCCATAGTCCAGTAACCGTTCTTCGTCGCCATACCAGCAACGGCACCATAAGAACTATCACCCGCATAGCTACTCTTTATTGCAGCGCGATCCCTATCACCAATCCAAGATCCACCAGTGGATTTTGTAATTTGACCACTCATCGTGCCACCGATAAGAGGCAGATAATTCCCCAATCCAATCCAACTCTTCAGGACATCCTTGGACACGTCTTTGATTTTTGTGCCATTGTCTGCATAACCTGCAACATAACCTAAATTTTCTGCAGTCAGGCCAGCGCCAGCGAAACCGATCTTAATAGTTTTGTTAGCGTCGTTGTAGTCTTTTACACCGTTGGAGGTTGTCGCGCTATCGGCAGTTCCTGCGGTTGCTGGCTTGTCATCTGTAAAAGCAACGGTTTTCCATGGAGACCAATTCGCATCTGAAGTGTCTCGTTTATTCCGGTAATACAGTCGTTCAACTGCGCCAGAAGTGCCACTCCATCCAGCTACAATTTGTCCAGAACCAGAACCGTGCACAGTAATGACGTTGCCGTAAGTTGTTGGATAGCCATTATTATAGACCTTATTAACCGTCAATCCGGCAGCAGGAGAGGTGGTTCCTGACAATGCAGTCTGATTATCACCCATAGTAAGTTTTCCAGCGCTGTCTGCAGTTGTTGCTTTTGTAGCCGTACTAGCACTTCCTGCGCTCGTAGCATACTTAACAGATTTATTTGCATCAGCGGTGTTATCTACATTACCGAGTCCGATATTGCCTTTCGTGACGTTGACTGTTTTTGCAGCACTACCATCGTAAATAGCGGCAGTTGTGCCGTTTGTTTGAATCGTCAGAGCGGTCGGATTTTTAAGCGAAGCAGGAAAGTCGGTGATCTGTGATTTGGTATGTGTGTGGGATTTTGCAGAATACACGGCGTCTGCTTTGCTCTTAATATAATTCCACAACGCGCTTACAGGACGGCGATGATAAGTTGTTGCAGTTGCACCGCCACCGGCGAACTGCGAGATGTAAAAATCATTATCAGACGGCGTAGCTGAACCGGTTGTGAGCTGTGTGTTAATCATCTCGTTTAGATTGAGCCATGATTGAAGAACTCCTCTGCTGACGTCCTTAATTACCATTTGGTTACCGTTTTTTGCATAACCGGCAATATGGGTCAAATTGTCTTTTGTTAAACCGGCACCGCCATATCCGATTTTAATTGTAAAACCGTTTGAATCGCCATAATCTACAACGCCGGTAGAACTACCATTGAATTTTGTCGCAGTCACCTGAGCAGGGAATTGTACGTTTTGATTTGCGTCCCAATTATAAATATGGTCTTTTTCCATCATACTGTTAGGTGCACCCCATGCACTTGGTCCATACATACGAATATCCATTACGCAAACAGAACCTTTACCATCTGCTTTATTCTTGAACGTAAAGCGATAAGCATACTGGTTGCTTGTTTGTGTTGAACCGCCTCCAAAAGTGCCTTGCGAAAATCTGATTTCATTTGGGCCGCTCCAGCCAGAAATAGGAACGTCCGTGCGAACGTCTGTAAAAGTTTCCTTAGCGCCAATAGTAGAACGCGAAATATTCACAGTTGCTGATGTACCGGCAACAGACACCCAAAGATAAAGCATATTTACAGACGCATATCGGTCAACCGGTGTGACCGTGATTCTAAGTTGGTCTTTTGTTGTACACTCGGCTGCTTTTGTATGCTTGCCAGTATAAAATGGAGTAGCAGAACCCATCCGCATTGCAAATAGTGATGCTTTTTGAGCGTCGTTGGCACCATAATCAATCCATGTAGCGCCACCATCAACAGAATATTCTACTTTAATACCTGATGCTGGCAAAAATGCAAGGCGGTTTGCGCGTAAAACATCGATATGGGCAGATTCAATAGGACCAGCATAACCTGCATAGTTCGCATTACCGGCACTGATACTTGAAGTGTCATGCGTGTGATATGCAGTAGCGAATTGATTTTTGTTTACGGCTCGAAGTTCCTTGCCGTTCCATCCAGCGAGCCATGAATAGCTTCCATAATCTAATCCTGATTTTGAGTAAGCAAGAGTAAGTGTTCCGCCGTCTCCGGCGTCTTTGATGCTGTTGTGCGTATGATCTGTATTGCTTTTCCCGGCGAGTTTGGTATTCATCTCAGCCTCGGTATAATACCTGTCATCGTGGGTGTGGCTCTTTGGAGCGAACTTTTCTTTCAGCTTACCCCAAAGATATTGTAAACCAGCATAATCTAAATATCCCATAATCGACCTCCTGTCTCAGTAAAAACTGAAATCAGCTTGCCAAAACAGTGTCGATTTCAGTATTTGTAATCTTTGTAATAGTAAAAATTTCGCCCAGTGCGTCCCATGCAGAACCGTTCCATGCATAGTTCATTCCATTGCCAACGTCATACACATCACCAATGGTCTGACCGCTGGTGGGTAGCTTGTCTGTAGAAGTAACAGAACCCTTGTAGCGGTACATCGCTGTAATGTCACTCTTCAAAGCATAGGTGCTTGCCGCGCCAAATCCATCCAGCTTTTTCTTATCAGCAGTACTCATCAAACCATGAGCACTCTGCGTTGCATCACTGTATGTAGTATTGGTCGGAGTAGCCCAAGTACCATCTCCACGCAGATATTGACCCTGTTTACCGGCAGCCGGGGCAGGGACTAAGCCAGAGCCGCCAGCAACAGAAGCAGTAGCCGCCTTAAAATCAGAATAGGTGGTATTATAATCAGGTCCCCAAGTAGCAGAACCATCACCACTCCACCTTAGAATTTGACCAGACTGACCGCCAGCCGGAATATGTTTATTACCAGCAGAAGTCGGATGTGTATAGTTGTTTGCGTTTGCAGCAATACCATCCAACTTTGCTTTATCTCCGGCGCTCATCAAGCCAGCAGAGCCAGAGGTTGCATTATTATAGGTCGTATTTAATGGGGTTGCCCATGTACCATCGCCTTTCAAAAACTGACCAGCATTATTAGCAGCAGGGGCGGGGACAAGACCTGAGCCACCGGCTGCGGCACTTGTTGCACCCTTAAATGCGCTATAAGTTGTGTTATTATCAGCGCCCCACTGTGCTTCACCATCCTTACTCCAACGCAGAATCTGACCAGCAGAACCACCAGACGGAATGTGTTTGTTACCAGAACTTGTCGGGTGAGAATAATTGTTTGCGCCAGCCTCGACACCAGCCAGCTTATTCTTTTCAGCGGTGGTAAAATCATTGGAGGACAGCCCCTTGCCTTCGACTTTATCAACCTTGTCATTCAGCTTTGCTTTTATCTTTTGCCAGAAGTAAAGCAGGCCATCATAATCTAACCAAGCCATGTGTTTCCTCCTTTATGTTGATAGAATTTTATCTATGTCTGAATTCGTTAAAGCCTCCATGTACATAGATGGATCGCCAGTATTCACAACCAACTCGCCGTTCTCATCTGTTATAACGGTGGTGATGCCCGTACCCTTGATGGATACAGAACTTTGCTTTGCGCCATCCAGCGTGATTTTTGCCTTACCATTAAGTGCACTTTTATTTGCGCCCAGCGAGAAATTGTTGTCGTTTAATAACGTCCAATTGCCGCCCAAGTACGCATATAGCTTATCAGGCTTCAGATAATAGATTTTTTCGGCTAGAGGAGCCAATGGTAAGTCGCTCACAACCTCTAAATCGCTTCCGATTTTTACGTGAGCCATAGCAGTATCTCGATAGGCGTTTCCGGTGTCAAGGCAGACAATAAGCTGTCCGTCGATCACTGGAGTCTTGTCGAGTTGAGATTGTGCAATCTCTAAAAGTGATAATTTTGACATCATGAAACTCCTTTTCGATAAAAATAACCCCACACTCCATTACAGAGTGCAGGGATTCATGTTAGATTATTATGTCTCAGCGTTTGCGCCGGTATCATCAAGCGACTTCCAAGTCAGAGCCTTCTCAACCACTTTTACGCGGCCGTCCATAGCAGTATTCAAACCATCTGCATAAGTTTTAGCAGTATCGCGAGCGGCATCCGCCTTTTTAGTAGCATCAGCAGCAGCGGCAGAAATTACTTCTGATTTCGCAGCGGTCAGCTCATCTTGAGATACCTTTGTATTCCAAGTGTTGCGCTCTTCGGCGGTAATGTGCACCACAGCATCCTTGGAATGACCGTCTAGCTGGTCTTGCACCTTCTTGATTTTTGCGTCAGTCTCAGCCTTGGTATAAGCATCAGGCACAGCCACATACAAACCATCTTCTTCAATCGTGATAGAGTTGTTGGCTTTTGCGGACACGCGCACAGCGACACTGATTTTATTGTCGTCAGAAACGGTTACAGTTGCAGTAGAAGTTGCCACGCCGATATAAATATCAATCAGAGAACCAACAGGAATCTTGATGACCTCGCCAGTAGTGATAGTCAGTTCGATTTCATGGGTCTCAGTATTATAAACGCCGCTCGTTACAACCAGATCCTTACCCAACGCAATCGTCAGAGTGTCGCCGCCAAATACAGGCATCTTAATGGTGCGGGTTTCCGCATCGTAAGTAGGCTCGTGAACAACACCAGTCAAGGTAGTAGTAACAGGTTCGTCACCCTTTGCCACACTCAACACACCAGCATTATAAGTGACGTCTGTAACGAATTTACCTTTGATACCTTCCACTGCGGCAACCTTGGCGTTGACATAATCGGCAACAGCCTTTGTGGTCGGAATATCATTGTTGGTAGCATCTGCCGGAATCTGAGTAACAGTTGTTTTATTCAGCTGTACGAACTCCACGCCATTCCAAATGTGCATGGTGTAGTCTGTCATGCGGAAATAAATAATGCCCTGAACCTGACCAGCTGCGGGCAGGGAAGACACCATCTTAGTGCTTTTGGTGTACTCAGTTGTACCCTTAAACAGTTGCCACGTATCGGTCGTGAAGTACAGTGTGTCCATGTCTTTTGGAGCAAGGGCATCGTACCGTGCTTTCGTACCATACGCAAATTTTACTTGTGCCATATTTTTCCTCCTTATTAGAATTCAGTCCATTGGAAATTTGTAGATTGAGTTTGAAAAGGCTCGACGAAGAACCGACCTGACTCCGCACTTTGCTGCACGACCCACGGTTCATATTTGTCGTCTTTGCCTCGTATCATTACGGTCTGACCTGCATAAGTCGCGTCATTCTGGTTGATTGCCTCATTTGCCGCCGGAATACTATCAAAACAAAGCGTCCGAGGCGCTACCTTTTGAATAGATAAGTCGTCCCGGACGTATATGAATTCTGATGTATCTTTTGTGATAATAATGTCTTTGCCATCAATCAACCCAAGCGCAATCGCGGCTTCTACGTCTTCTGCGTTACCGTAACCAAGCTTCGAGTATTTGTATGCCATTCTTTTCACCTCGCTTTAAACGATGGTTAGAATGGGACAACACGCATACTACCATCTTCAGTTTCCACAGTTTCAGTCGTAATCTTAATAGCGTTACCAATGGGTTTGCCCTCGGAGGTAAGCTGAATACGATGCTCTTCATCGTAAGTGATGTTATCAGCCTTGTTAGCCAGACTAGTGTTGAAGCGGTCGGTCATTGCCTTGTTCAGAGCCTCCAGCGCAATAATACGCTGGTCAAGTGTGCTCAGTGCTTCATCGGGGATCAAATCAGACCACTTGCTGATAGGAATAATATGTACAACGCCGGGGCCAGCCTTACGCACGCGCTGAATCGTCTGTCCTTCAGAGTCCATCTCGACATGAATGAAGGTCAGCTGGAATTCAATGTCTCCAGCCTCACTAGTCAAACCCGTATCAAATGGCAGAAGATATTCCAACCGGTTCTTGTACAAGTCTTTTGACTTTTGTAGAATTTCAGTTTTATAGCGTTTGCTCACAGGCAAAACGTACTCCAGCATAACTGTATAGTCACTAATATCTACACCCTTGTAAGTCTGATCGGCAAGAAAGTGCAGATTGTCCACTAGCTTGCTTCGCTGCATGATACGCTCAGTCAGACTCGCTGTGATAGTGTTATCCTCGTTAATTAAAAAGGTATACATATCACACCTCCTTTCCGTTCACGATGTACAGGTAATCATCCAATGAGATCTTCTTGCCCTCAAGCAAGTTCTCCACGAATTTGTCCTGTACCATTCCATTCTTATAGAGTCTGTGCATACTCTCGACGAACTCAGTGAAAATCTTCTCCATCACAGTAGACCTCCTTGAATTAACGTCAACGTATAAGCATCAATAATGGCCTCAGGAGTTGTACCTCCCAAGGCCATGATTTGGTCATATTCGTATTTGTCAATCGGCTCAAGCGTTACGGTATCATATTCCGGGGATGGAATCAGGTAATAGCCTTCAACGTGCCAGATATACTTGCCGTTGCTGCTAATAATACCCTGTGCGTCATCTTCGGTGCAATTCACCATGATATCGTGTTTGGGCTGATATTTCACAAACTGAAGGCGGTCAAGAGCATCGATCACTCGACCGTCTTTAAGTACCTTATAATACACTCTCAACACCTCCTTAAATGCTGAACATCACGGTTACTCCTAGCTGCTCAGAGGGATAATGGAAGCCATACAGCTCACCAGTCTCCTCAATTGCATAGAAGTATCCATCATAGGTCGCAAACGGGCTGCGCAGCCAATACTTTGTTGCCTTGCCCTCTGCGTTGTGCTTGATGCGTGATTCATTGCCGGTCATATAGCTGATTGTTTGACCTTCGTAAACGTAAGGCTCGTCAATCATCGAAGAGCTTACTTCAATCGCAGATGGAATGAAGAAATAACAATCCGAGGTCACAATTTCCTTGCTCTTATTTCCGGCAGAACTCGGCACTTTGACCTTCTTAATCAGCTGTTTCCAACCAATCGGCAAAGCATCAACCAGACGAGAGTCAAGATATTCACGCAGAGAAGTGCTGCCCCAACCGCCAGCATTATTTGCAGCAGAACTCAGCACCATGTCCTGACCTAAAGTGTCTTTCTGCAAGAATGTCATGGAACAACGCTTGTTGGAATTATCGCTCAGATAGTAGTTCTTAAAACTTGCCACCTCAACAATCAAATCATCGTGTGTCCATGCGGCCAATTCGCGACAAGCAGCATCACCAAGGTCTGCGTACCAAAGCTTAGACCAATAAACCGTACCTTTAGCATGGCGCTCGTAAGCACCATCGTCTGCTTTTGCACATCCAAATACCAGAGTGGCAGTTGTCTTTGTAGAGCGGGTACGAGTAATCTTTGTATAGCTCAGCGCAGAACTATAGATATTAGAGGAATAGACATACAGTCCGTTATCACCCTTAATATGCCGGATAACAGTCATATCGCGAGAACCGGCAGCAACGCCATTTGCAGAGTCGATACCCCAAGTCATCTTGACACCAGTTGAGTTCCACAGACGGATACCATTTATACCGTTTTGCTCAAAGCACTGCATTAAAACAGTGTTGTTTGCATTTGTAATGTCCATCTTGTAGTCAACAGCCAGCACAAAATCTCTGTCCTCTTCAAACAACTTGAGGTCGGTATCAATGTAGTTTTTGCCATCAAACACTTGCGGTTTACTAATAAGAATCTTTTCAGTGATGTCATCATAAGAAAAATCGTTGCCAAGCTTGATGGAAACTTCATCCTTTGGCGTGGCAACTTGTCCTTGAACTCATTGTACTTCTTGATCTGATCGTCAATAGCCTTTTCAGCATCTTTGTTATTCCACTCACGCTGCTTGTCAGCAAGGTCTTCACGTGCAGTACGCACATCTTCGGCGTTTGCCTGCCACTCGTAGCCATTCTCAGTGTACACACGGGTCGTGCGCTGTTGCTGGGCGCGGGCGAGAGCATCTTGTGCCTTGGAAAGTTCAATAGCACGTTCGGTAGCTTCGTTATTTTCTTCCAAAGCTTCCTTTTGCTTATTCAGGGCTTCAATCCGCTTGTCGATGACTTTGCCCATAGCATCGCCCCAAATCTTGAGGTCGTTATTAGATTTGTCATTTAAAGTGGAGAGAAGGGAAAGGAAAGAGGACAGAACAGCTTTTGCATCGGATAGAGCGGACTTGAATTCCTCGATTACCTTTTCGACGCCATCCCAGTGCTTTTTCAGTTTTGTTGTAACCTGTGCGTCGGTTTCTTGAACTTCGAGAAGAGCCTTTTCCAAAGCGTCATCAAGTTCCTTTTGAACCTCGGCTTTTTGCTGGAGAGCCTCGTCTTCTGATAGATCCTTGTTAGAATCAATAGCAGACATTTTCTTTGTATATTGTGCTAAGACTTTCTGATACGTTGCAGTCTTCTTTGCAAGCTCCACATACTCATCATGGGTTGGCTCACGCACATCGTCAATCATTGCCTGAACTTGAATACCAATCGGACTGCCTTCAAACTCTTTTGCAAACGCACTCAGTTTATCAACGTAGCTTTGGCGAAGCGCCTTTACGTCGATTTTAGCGTTTCCGTCCTCATCATAAGTAAGTAGATTAGAAAATTCTTCAGGAAGTTCCTGCAGCTTCTGCATGGTATCCTGTGTCAGCTGGCCGGTAGTATTCCACTCGTCCATCGCATCTTTTAGCGTGCTCCAATTAGTCTGATATTTGTCCAACTCGGTATTTACACGCTCAAGGTCAGTTCCAAGACCAACAAGATAATCACTAACAGAAATTTTGCCGCTTTCAATATTTGCTTTATCAGAACTCAACGAGTTTGCAAGCGCAGTAGCTGCTGCACCACCGGTTTCGTTTGCGGCTTTTATGCGCTTATCCAATTCATCAAGAGTCGCTTTCTTAAACGCCTCGGTGTTAAGATTGATGTTTCCGTTTTTGTCAACGAGATTATCCATCAAATCCTTGTTGTCACCAAAGAACTTGCTCAGTTGCAAAATAGACTCTATCTTACTTTCTGTTGCATCAAGGTCGCCAACACCGAATTGACTATTCTTGATTTTCTGCTGAATATCATACAGCCCAGAAAATGCGGATTTTATAGCATCCGTCTTTTCCTTAGCATCATCCATCGCAGTGCCGTAGCCCTTGATAGCATCAGTCAGTTGCTCAAAGGAAATGGTTTCGGAATCGACACTAGAGTTCAACCAGTCGAGAATCTTCTTCATCTCGCCAGCAGACTTGCCACCATCATTGGCCGCATTCGCTTCCTCAAGCTGCGCTCTGACAAAAGTGCGGAATTTTGCGGTGTTAAGCTCAAGTTTTCCGTTTTGCTCAGTTAAGCAAGCAGTAAACTTATCATCAACACCGATTAACGATTTCATGGTGTCTGCACTAATATAGCCATACTGGTTATATTCTTTCATCGCTTTTGTTAACGTATCAAAAGCAGATGACAGATCAGCAACAGATTTAGAAGTTGTACTAGATGATTTTCCAGCATTTTTAGAAGATGAGCCAAATCCATTCAACTGATTTGTTAATGCTTGCCCACCCTTTAAAGCGGCATTCATATTGGTGTACAGCAAAGAAAGCTGAGTATTTGTGCGATTCGTGATTTCCTCTAGTTTTGCAGGATCTACACCACGTTCGCCAGCTTTTTCAACTTCATTTGCAAACTCTTGAGCGGCGCTATATGTCGCAGTTGCCGCAGTAGCATTTTTCAAAGCAGGAAGAAGATTTTCCAGAGCAGTCTTTTCAGCCTCTGTTTTCTCTTTTAGGTCATCAGTGCTTTCAGCTGTGTCATCGGCAGTAAGGTTTGCGACCTCATGTTGTGCGTTAGACAGAATTGTTGCCGCAGCTTCTGCGTATTCAGCAGCAAGTAACTCAGCATAACTCTGTTTATTTATCTGGAGCTTACCATTAACAAGCTCAAGGCAATTCAGATACTCTGTGTTCATCGTCAGTAAAGACTGAAGAGAATCGAGACTCATGTAGCCATACTGATTGTACTCTTCCATTGCACTGGTAGAAGCTTTATACGCAGACTGAATTTCATCCATTTTGGAAGAAATATCTTCCATCTTCTGTGCGCCAGCAGCAAGCTCGTCAACCTGACCAGAAGAAGATTGCGCTACAATCCCAACCTGTACGAGAGCCTGAATAAAGGCGTTCACGCCATCTGTATCGGCAGAGAAATCCATATCTGTCAATGCTTTACGAAGTGCCACCAAGGCTTGCGCCTGTTCGTCAGTCAAGCCTTCATTCGTTCCCCATAAGAGGTCGTTTAGTTTACTTGCATCAAAGTCATCAATGGTATTTTTTAGAGTTTCGATTGCAGAATTGACCTTATCGAAACTATAGCTTACGTCCATACCATTGCTTTTGCCGTCGCTCCAAAAGTCAATAGCTTGGAGCTTTCTACGAGCATTTACATTCTCATTGACGGCATCAGTAGAATCATTGTAAGCATCTGCATCATCCTGAAGCGCGGCTTGCTCATCCATTAAATACTGATAAACAGTATGGTAGGCACCACCTGCGGCTCGTTGTGCTTCAGTCGTATTCTGAATAATGTAATCCAGAGCCTTTCCAAGTTCAGAATAATACTTTGCAATAGAATCTGGATCATTTAAGTCCTTCGCACCAAAACTACCATTCTTATTAAAAACATCAATACCAGCATCTTTTAACTCGTTCATAATACCACGATTGGTATTTGCGGAAACAGAACTAAAGAACTGTGAACGATTGTTGTCTTTTGTGGTTTTTATGAGTTTGTTCCCTTGGGCATCTTTTGATTGAATCAATTTGGACTCAGATGCTTTAAGTTGTTCCTCTGTAATTTCCTCTAGTAAACCAAGCTGTTCTTCGTATTTACCATTTTGCAAATCGAGATTACTTACTTTATTTTCATCAAGAGTGCCTTGCTCTTTTGCAAGAGCCAAAAGCTCTTCTTGGATATCTTTTGCTTGATCGAAGTCTTCTGTGTTCCAACCGGACTTATCACCTAGTTCTTCATAAGCATTAACTAGGTCTTTTAGAGAAGAAGTTGCATTGTTAGCTGCATCAGCTTCTTCTTTTGTCTTCGTGGCTGCGGTATCAATCCGTTGTGCATAATCAGCTATAGCGGAAATAACCCCATTGATAGCCATGCCAATCAGTGCACCAACAGCCATCGACAAAGCAAGATTTAATGCTTTTGCCGCGAACGTCGCCGCCTTCATCGAAAGAGTCATTCCCTCAGTTGATGCTTGACCTTTAATTGTGTATTTGATAAAATCAAGAAGAGAAGTACCAGTACCACGAATTTTTGGGTCGAGCGATTCAAACATCGCACGCATCTTTCTGAGCTTAGTGATAAAGCCAACAATATTGCCTTTATCGTCAACACTAAATACGTTTAAGAAAGATAATATCTAATTTGAGGAGAAGAATTATGAGTAAAACGATTTTAGTATGTCCGAATTGTGGCAGATTTAAATGGTGGCCTGATATTTCATGCCCACATTGCTCGTGCATTATGGTAAATTACACAAGATGGAAAAATGCAGACGAAGAAGGCAAAAAGAAAATATTGAGTGAGTACCCTCAACCCGACGAATATCATCCAATCGCTGGGCATCCAGATTGGCTAAAAGAAGCCGACAAAGAAGATGCAGAAATTCGTAAGATACTTGCCCAAGAGGAAGAAATCAAGAGTTACACCCCGAAATGCCCAGTATGCGGCTGTCCTCATCTTGATAAGATAGGCGCAGGCTCCAAACTGATTGATGTAGCAGTCTGGGGATTTGCGAGTAAGAAACCGGGAAAGCAGTTTAAATGTAAAGCATGTGGGTATGAGTTTTGATATTCTATACCAAATGTGACCTCCCGTTCTCTTTACATTTTGTCTTTTTATGGTAGACTTAAATAAAGACTAGAAGAAAGGAGGAGGCCACAATGACTAGAGAAGAGTTTAACAAGATTCTAAATTCTGAACTCGAAAACAACGCTCGTGCGTTCGCAGAAGAACTGTCTTCGAAAGAGAATAAGGAAATGTCCTACACTGCTATGGTTGCCGCAGCATACACTCATGCTGTGTCTGATGCGACCAAAGCACTGGCTACTGCTCTCGAAAAAGCCGGATATCTCAAGTACGACAATTAAAATGTTCGGATGACTTGTTAGACACATTCTGAAGAATTGCGTCAGCAAAATTCTTTACATTATAAGTCGGATCTCGCTGCCCTTTGAGATAGTCAAGAAGGGTGGCGAGTTCTTTTACGTCAATTTCAATTTTCAATTTAATCACCTCGATTATAAAATACAAAGCTGATCGATGTAGCAATATGGGGCTGGGCGAGCAGAAAGCCCGGCAAACAATTCAAGTGTAAGAATTGTGGGTATGAGTGGTAAAAGAAAAGCCCTGCCACACAAAGTAGCAGGGTAGTGGTCGTATTCATTTTAACGCAGAACGTATTTTGCAGTTTCGGAATCCAGATTGTCGTACATGAACTCGAATCGTTTTACGTGAGACATTGGGATACACATTGCAGTATCATCGTTCAAATTATCAACAGCAGCATCCATTTCTTTTCCAACCGGTTCCGATGCCGTTGCGTGATAAGTTAAAACGATGTAATCGTTATCTACACTCTCGATTGTACCGTAAATATAGGAACCATCATCCATGTAAAGTCTTGCATCGGTTTGCCCATGGAAGTCGATGTGTCTTGTCCAAATATTATCGCCAGTATCATATCCAAGATGTTTACCAAACCACTTGCGCACTGGAATCGAATTCTTAGCTTTATAAAACACAGAAGCCCCAACAAGACCAACAAACACATACACGATAACGATAGGAAAACCAATAATTACCCATCTGCCAAGTAAATGGTCTATGTAATCGACACAATACTTAATAGTGAATCCAAAGGCAATACTAAGCGCAAGAAAACCTTGATATTCAATTTTCTTTATGGATAATTTTGTGTAGAACCAAACACACAAAGCCCCCGGAACAAACACGTTAAATAGCGTTTCAACATTATTTATCAGCTTGATTATTTCCGTCATTTGACCCTCCATTTCCATTGTGTCTATCCCTATTTCTTATATACGATCCACCATGAGTTCTATTAGAACTTCCAGGAGAGTATGTGTAAGTGTTCTGCGGCGGTTGCCTTTTAGGCAATTCAGGGTTATATGTCGAAATTTCAACGTGAGGTATGTACTTTTTGTTATTTTCCATGATTCAACACTCCTTTTACAAGAGTGTATCATAGACTGTCGTAAAAAGCAATGCAAAACGCCCGGCCTCCCAGCAATAGGGAAGTCGGGCTTGTTCATTATGATGGCTGCACAGCAGTTATTTCAGAAGTTCAGCGATTTCTTCAGCAGTCATACCGTTTGCCAGTGCATTGGCAACAATATCTTCTGCCTTTTTGCGATTCAGCTCTGCCGCAATCTTTTCATCAGCATCAGCCTTTTTCTTTTCGAGCTTTACAATCTCTTTATTGAGTTTTTTCAGCTCTGCTTCTTTTGCTTTTCTTTCAGCATTCAGCGCGGCAATATTCGTGCCGAGCGTTGCGATTTCTTCAGCAAGAGATTCTGCGGCAGTATTTTTCTCAACGATCTGTGCTGCATAATCGACGCCATCGAGAACCTTTGCTTTATTCTTGCTACCTTTAGGTCTGGGCATAATAAATACCTCCGTATATTTTTGATACGCGATTGTACTTTTATTATAGCCAGAAAATTTCAAAAAAGCAACCTGTTTTTCATGTATTATAAATTACATTATAGAGTCTTGACACAGCCGTGTCGATGCGTGTATAATAAATGGGCAATCAGGAGTTCCACATCGAACTTGTCCAATCATAGATGTAAAAATAGGCGGTCACCCTCCCAGTAGCCGGAAGGCAAGAAGGAGCGTGTATTTCTTTAACTGCCTTCCGGCAATATTGTCGGAAGGAGGATGTTGCCATGAATTTTGACATTCAGACTGTCTACTATGTCGCAATGCTGTTCTTCGGTTTTGCTGGCTTTGTTAAGACTGTTCTTGAGATTTTCAAGATGCTACATCATCACAGCGAGAGCCGTGATAAGTAAAAGAGCCGCCTATGTCCAGTAGGCAGCTCTTCATTGGGATTGAAATTGTCCAGATTTTAATTCCATTTGTTTGATGCTAACCGAGAGAACCGTCTATTGGAACTCTTGGTTGCTTTTATTATACACTTTTTAGAGTACGCTGTCAACGAACAACAGTGTACTTTTTCTTTTTATTCAATTATTCAATCAATTTTTCTCTTACTTATATCGCGCCAGAGAATAGCGCGTCTCCTCGTTTCCACCTACTTCTTTAAGTCGTCTGGTTACGTCTGAGGTGGACTTCTGAACTTTCGTCCAGAACTGACTATCCTTCCAGTAGTTGCTCACTGACCCTTTTTAGTCGATGAACCTTTCACCCTCCTACATTATATAATAGGGGAGTGGATCGGCTGCTGACCGCCCATTGTAAACGCTACTTAGCACTCAATAATTACCATATTTTGACAATACGATAAAACCGAGCTTTTATCTCAGCATATAGCATCCATATCCTTGTTTCTATCTTTCGATTCCTACATTATATAAATATAACAATAGGCGATATGGCTCTTAGGGTTTCCCAGCACTCTAGGGGCTATTTTATTTTTACATGGTGCCGCATCCTATATTTTTATACGCAACAAATATAAGAGGGCATATTAACTTTACCCGCACCATTCTTGAGCTTTCCGCTCATCTGCATTACAGACAACACGCCAGAGATGGCAGCTGTAATGGCCGGAATAGAACCTGCAAGGTTGACCATTCCGTCTGCTGCATCAACAATCTTTGTTGCAAGAGTAACAAAGAATTTGATGAGGTCACTGCTCATAACGTCGTTTGAGAATTTCTCAAAGCTGGCGTTAAGCTGCTTTAAGCGACCCTCAATTGAATCCATCATGCGCTCTTGTTCAGTCATTGCTGAATTAGAGCTGTTAGCGGCATCTTCCATTGATTTTTCAGCAATGGAGAATTGCTCGATCACGGAAAGTACCGCATTCGAGTTCCTTTTGCCGCCAAGCATCTCTGTGACGTTAGCTTTACTAACATCAGTAAGTTTATCCCATACGGCAGAAATCTCTTTCAGGATCTGATATGTACTCTTAAATTCTGTACCGGCGGCATCCTTCATAATGTCTACGCCAGTTAAAGATTTTAATTCACTTCGCAGTTCAGAAACAGAACTTGCCATATCATCAACTGAAACGCCAAATGCCTCTGCGTCAGTCTTACTGGCTCGCAGATACATTGAAATTGTTTTTAAAGTTGTGCCTACGGTATCCGGGTCCTGAAGTACAGAGTTGGCCGCACTAATCAACGAAACGGACTCTTCAAACGAGTTCCCGGCTGCCGATAATGCGCTTGCCGATCTGACGAGTGCCTCCGCAATACCACTTTCGGAAATGGGTTCGTTGTTGCCCACTGAGTTAAGAACATTGACGACGTGTTCTACTTCGTCAGCTTCCATTCTAAATCCCTTTAGAATAGAGACTAGATAAGAAGCTGCGTCAGATGCACTATCAATTCCATCACCAATGTTACTTAGGACAGTGGACCACTTTGCAAGCTCTTGTGATTCGTCCAGTGTATAGCCTAGACGAGACCATTCTGCTGTACTGTCAATAACATCAGAGATAGAAGCACCAAGCTCACGCGCTTGACTTGAAGCAGACGACAAAAAGCTTGAGTATGCCGATTCAGTCTCATTCGTGACTTTTTTCAAGTTAGTCATAGATGTATCTATATCTACGACGTTATTATAAACTTCTCGTAGACCCTGTTTAACCATAGCCACGCCAGCCATAGCGATAGCAGTCTGGAAGTGCTCCTTAAACAGACGAGACAGTTTTTGACCAAGAGTTTCTGTAGTGGCCCCACATCTGCTGGCCTCAACCTCAAGGTTTGATAGTCTTGCACTAAGATCAGTAACATCGCCTTCACAGCCAGCAGCAGAAGCTTTTATTCCGTTTAAACTATCAATTAGCCAAGAATATTTACTTTTATTTGCAATAGAGTCTTCTAACTTCGTTGCACGTTCATAAACACTCTTAAACTTCGTCATGTCAACATTGGCTTGATTTAAATCTCTAAAATCAAATCCAAGTTCTTTTAAATGTTGACTTGTAGAATCAATAGTTGTATCAAGAATCTTGCATTTTTTATCAAAGTCTTGAATTGCTTTCCCTGGTGTAGTGTTCTCAATAGAAGCAAGCTGATCTCGCAATTCTTTTAACTTTCCAGATGTTTTTCCAGTGCCATCTTCTCCATATAAATATTTTTTGATATTATCATTTTTATAGTTGGAGTTATTCTTGGAATAGTTTTCAAGAGACTGAATCTTTTTTTGATACTTTTCATACTCGGATTCTTGAGATGTGAGAGTCTTTTTTAAATTATCTGCAATTTCTTGATTTTGTTTTTTTAGTTCTTTTGCAACCGAATCAGCACCTTTTGCAGTATTTCTGTCAGCATTGAATTTTCCGGCTTTTTCGATATCCTCAAGCTTTAACTTCTGAGATTCCGTAATTACACCTTTTGTTTTTGTCTTGAGTTTATCCATCTCATTGTTGATTGCGCTCAATCTGGTCTGTACCGTTTTCAACTCAGATGATTTGTTTCCATTAGCAATTAACGATGCTTCATCCGCTTTTAGCTTTGCTTGACGATTTGCAAGGCTGAAAAGGCGAGAAATATCACTTTTTGAAGTATCCTGTGCTTTTGTGGAACCAGACTTTCCGGTATCGACCTTAACTGTCTGCTTTGCCGCAGATTGCATAGCTTTTTTAAGCTGTGCGGTTACTTTACTCTGGTCAATCTTAACATCAAGTGTAACCTTTGGAGTTCTTAATTTTCCACTCTTGACCACCTTGTCAAGTGCGTCATTTATATTGCGGATAGTGTCGTTTTGATTTACTCCAAAAGCAATTTTTACTGGTTTTTCTTTATAATGTTCTTTAACAGAATTAAATTGCTTATCTAACTCTGCTTTATTTGTGTCAATAACAACCTTGACCTTAATGGCTGTTACGGCAGAAGACTCTGTGCCAGTATTTTCTTTTTCATCCATACTGTTGGTCACCTCTCTTTTCCATTTTCAACAATTCCTTTCAAAATAAAAAAGAGAAGCGGCCAGCTTCTTCAAGCCAGCCTCCTCTCATTCAAATTTTCCAAATAAATTGTGGGATTACAATTCATGTAATGCGGTTTTCACAAGCATTGCCGCCTCAACTTGGACTTTAGAAATAAACGGACGAGCCGGACGTTTTGGTTTGTTCTCCTTTGGCTGTCCCATTTGATTCCATTTTGCAATATCCATCCACAAGCCATGCTCGATCCAATTGGCAAACATCGTTCCATCTAAAGCCGCATTATCTCCCTCTCGGAATGGTGTTTTACACCACGACGCCTGCGGTCTTGCAATATCCTTTACTGTCATAGTTACCACGTTGTTATCCGTAGTAACACTAGTCTACAATGTAGTTCTCATCTTTCTGACGCAGATATGTAATATAAGTGCCCTCTGCGTAAGTCATCGGAATGGCAGCACGTAACAGACTTCGCACATTGATTTGTGCGTTGAAATCATCAATCACTTCACGGGCGTAATTTACCTGTTTTGTCTTATTACGCTGTTCAGGGAACTGCGCAAAACTGCATTTAAACTCCGTATTAACATTCGCCTCAATCGCATCATAGGTAATACCAATTAGGTCATCTTTATTGATGTAATTACGGATGATTCCATTGACCGTCTGCACATTCGTCAGACTCGACTGTAACCCTCGTGCAAGTTCATCAATTCGGTCAACCGTCAGCGTTTCAGAGGAGGCTGAAATTTTCAGGTATGTACTATATTGCTTATTTTCAGGATCATAGGATGCGATAGCATGGCGGATAACATTGTCCATTCTTTCTTCTGAAAGCTCGTTTACAGATGTAAGCACAACAGTACCATCATCTGTCTGTGAAGCAGTCACGACATCAAAATCTTCCTTTTTCTTTCTTGCCACATTTTCACCTCCTCTGCTTAGAAGTCAATGTTAGAGATACAAATCGGCGGAGTAATTATTGTCTCCACCGCAGACTGGCGCACTTTATCCTTACGACGTAATTCGTATAGACGATGAGCAAGCAAAATAGCAACATAGAACCTATCATCGTGAATTTTATTGGCAACATCGGGTGCCAAAGCATATGTTACGGTCGTGTTTTCAGAGTTTGTCGTTTTCTGAATGCTTGTAATCTCGTTCTTCATTAAGTCGATATTAACCCACGCAGTCTGTTCCTCCAAGGAGAGTTCATGCGTCTTCAAAATTTCTTGACCAGTTGATTTGTCAACACCATCTACTACCTGAACGTAATCTCCTCCGTTATATTCAAGAGGGAAATGAATGACGCCAAGATTCATCAACTCAATAAATTCCTCAACCATGGCAGTACGGAATTTACGTGGACTAATTAGACGTAGCTTGTCAACAGCATCTGGGTAACGGGCATCATATCCTTCATATAATTCATGATTTGCGTCGATAAAACCACGATGTTCCGCACCTGTTTTATCGGTCCAATTATTAAGCAAACCGTCCGCATATGTGGAAGTACCACCGCCGCCAGCGCCTTGGTCAATCATCAATCTATCAATGTACTCGTAATCAGGATTTTGACCATTGTAATGTAGAATCAACTCATGTAACTGCTCAAGCTGACGATTAGAATCGAGCTTGAATTTTTTCTCATTTGCAATATCAACCATGTTCACACAGTTGATAATATCTCCACACATGCCGTTTTCTGGATCGTTATAAATACGCATAACACCAACAATAGAATTATCCATTGTGCGGGCAGGATCAAACGCAAGAATATACTGATAGTTCTTATCCCAATAAAGCTGTGGGATATACTTTCGCTCATTGCGACGAACTGTACCCCATTTGATAATCTGGTTTACGCCACCATCACGGCTTGGGCGATTATAATATTCGCGCAACGCCTTCATTTTATTTGACTTTAGAGCGGCTTCCACTTTGTCTCTTGTCAACAAAGCCTTGTATGGTTTACCATTCATATAGACCTGAATTGCAACATCGCAAATCATGTCGCAAACAAAATAATCACGGTCACCGGCAATCATACGCTTTGCAAAGTTTTTATAATAACGATAGAATAGTTTATCCATCGTATCCTGACTCGAAGCATACACAAGTTGTGTAGGAACCTTGCGAGGCTGAGTTTCAGGGTTATAAGAATCATCCGTATCAGTCACAAAGTCAGTATTCTGAGTGGCAAAAGCTTCACAGACAACAATCAGTTCGTCAGAGCAAAACGCAGCCTCGTCAAAAAACACAAGAGTTGCACGACGGGATCGGTTGGAATCCGGGTTGGAGTTTAGCGTGTTAATGGAACTACCGTTGTAAAACTCAACAACATACCCGGCGGGATTATGACTAAAGCCACTCTTATTGGTTGCAGACTTTTTTGTTTCTTTTTCTGCAATATCTTGCAGACTACGGATAGACGCAGCTGTTTTACCAACACGAGTGACAATTTCTTCGATTTTATTAAAAGTTTCCTTAAAGATAGAGCGGATGCCATAATACTGAGAGTTGGTATACTCAACACCAGACTTGAGCAAGTCGTAATCAAACTTGCGCTTTATCTTGAGTTCTTCTTCAAAATCTTCCAGCTCATCCTCAACAGTCCAGCATAGGCGGTTCATGGTACAAGAATTGATTCCGACCGGCATCCGATAGAGGTAATACTGGATAACCATTTCATCCACATCGTCCTTGACGGTCTTTTGCATAATCTCATCTAGACCGGCAAATCCATCCCACTTGATACGCTTGCGAGCTGCGGCCACATACTGCTTGTAATCACGCATCTGAGCAGGGTAGATGTAGCTCATAAAGTATGGCTTACGCCATGCGCAAATACTACTCCAGAACTTCTTATCCTCGATAGTATCAGGATTATCATCGTCTTTAACGGCGCAAGCTTTATTGTCATACCAGTATTGCGGCATATCTGTCGTAGCTACGCCTTTTATTTTGTCGATCGCGTTTTGTTGATAAAGCTGTCCGCAGATAATGCGATACGTAAGTTCATCGTACTCTTTACTACCTTGCTCAAGACTTCTTTAAGATGAGTCCTCAGTATCAGGACTTTATCAATAGCCTTGAAGACGGAAAATCTTACAAGATTACCAGTACCGGAATGAAGGGTCAGGTTTACGGCATTGACGCACATCCTTATTTTCAGATTTGGAAGGGTGATATGGAACCCTACAAGGAGCCCTAATGAAGCAGATGTACTTCAGGACGGACTACAAAGATACGCTTCTTCCATCTGGTGCATTGCTTATGAAAGGCCATTGGTATGATGTGCTTGATGATTATGATGAAGGTTATCTGATCTGTAATATACCAGAGTGTACGAAGAAGTGACAAGAAAAATGTTATTGTCCAGACCGAAAACACAATTTATAAGTTTGAAAAAATTGAGGAGAACTAAATTATGGCTAAGTATTTTTATGTTTATAATATCGCTGGTGTCGAGGATTCTATTGTAAAGATGTTCAACACTGATACTGGTGCAATGGGTGAGAAGAGTGTCAAAAAGGATCGCATGGATGGTTTTATTGATGGTATCAAGACGAGCGGCTTTGTTTTAAACAAGGAGCTGGCAGAGGCTGACGTTGCAGAGGCCGAAGCAAAGCGTGTTCTTGCAGAGAAGATGACCGCTTATCAGGCAGCTCGCGATGATTATCACAATAAGAGTGAGACTCTGAAGAAGGTTAAAGCAAAGTACGGTATTAAGTAAAAGGTAAATTTTACGGAGGAAGTGATTCTATGGCATACGCAGGCAAAAATGGATACGATAACGACGCGGATATTTTATTTCCGATAGCTACTAATATTATTGGATGGGTAGGTAAAGCAGATAGAGAAGAGATTCTTGATCTCAGTTTTGAACGAATTTCCCTTTATCAAGTAGGTAAGATCCTTGAAAAACTTGGCTATCAGAATATTGATATGAGCGAAAACGGATGGGAAATGGATTACTGGTGGGAGTACGAACTTGCCAATAACGCCAATGATATTCCAAATCTTCCTTGTCGAGTTCAAATTAAAGGAAGCTGTGCAGAGGGCACAATGATGCTTAATGTTTTAGATAACGAATAACTCTAATAGTAGTGGTGGGTGGGAGGAATAAATATATGAAACGGAATGTTACAATAAATCAGACTCAAATTTGTAATTGCGATAACTGTACTCAAATTGGAATTATTCTCAACGATGAAGTGTATGTCATGCAAACAAGTTCTTCGAAAAGAAAAGGCCCTGCGGAATTTACATGCAGTATGCCTGAGCCAATCCAATCATTAAAAGTCGGTAACGTAAATGGTAAATAAAGATTTTTCAATCGAAAAGAATCACTGGGAAATACAAAATCCAGAATGGGAAAACTATTCTCATTTCATCTGCACTAAAGACCATTATTGGACTGGTGTACACGGTATCAGCAACTATTTTCTTCAATATAAGAATTTTGGCAGAAGTAAACCAGTCGAACGATTTTCTGTAGAATGGCCGAACTTCGTAAAGCACATGTGGTTTATCCATTGGCGTGGCCCATGGGATTATATTTTTGCTTCATATAAATTATCCGAAATCAAACGATTTTTAGAACTTGATATTGACGCTATTAAAAAGAACCATTGGCCGGATGGCCGCTGCACTTGCTACAGTATTTATGACTACGTGACGAAGAAATGGTACTATTTTAAAATCGAAAATTTGGGAACATTTTATGGATGCACGTGGCCGTTGGGTGATGATACGGGGGATGTGATTAGTTGTGACTAAACAAATAGGCTATTATAAATCCGACTGGTACATTATGGGCATTGATGGAAAATATAACAAAGCCTGTATCTCGCATACAGAATCGCAGCTTCGATATACAGTTCCAAGGTCGCCAGAATGGACAATCAATGGATTGGGTTTTGCTTATCTTAGAGAACATGGATTTGAAGATTATCCTGAACTTTATGGTATTGTATTCTATGATATGGAGTGGTGGCGACGAAAACGCTATCCGGGTGACTTTTATGTAGAAATACCGATTTGCGATTTGTGCGGAGATGCCTTTCATTTAAAATGGCGTTGTAAGGAATTTCGTGTACATCAATGGTCTTGCTTGCGTAAAGAAACAAAGTGGGTGAAAGGCAGAAGTAACTACACTATTTATGAGCTTGCCGATAAGTTGCCACACGAAGAATTTATAGAATATCTTAAAGACAACGGTATCTATATTGTAAACGAAGGTGGTATTGAACTTGGATGATAATAACGAAAAACTCACTCTTGGAGAAAAGATCTTGTTTTTGACAGTCGGTGTGCTCATTACTCTTATTGTTGGATATTTTGTATGGGCGATTGGCGACGGTATCTATCGTCATTATAATCCGATTAAGTGGACTGCCACTATTGAAGAACTGGAACCTGGTATCTACGGATATACATCTACTATGGTATCTAATGTCCCAGCAGAAAATTATGAGATGCTTACAGTTCTTTGTAATGGCACATACATGAATATCAAAGGCCATGTACAGATTGTGTACGATAGCAATACTCCGTATATCGAATATAAGTCAACCAATACTGTTAATGCTGACTCTGTAATAATTCATGTTCAAAAAGGACAGATTAAAAATAATGGAGTTATTACAGTAACGAGGTAATTTTTATGGAAGAATTAGGGTTTTATAAAGACCAAACAGAATATTATAAAAGATCAATCGAAGATCTACTGCAACATTATACTGATAGCTGTGGCATGTGTACGGTTAATTTAGATTGTAGTGAATGTGTTGTGGATGATTTTATCAATCAGCTACGAAATATTCTGTATAGTAGTAGTGAGTATAAAGGGGAAAACATATGAAGCTGCTTTTACAGTCTAATGGAGGATTTTCTGGATTCTATAGTAGATTTATTTTGATTGATACAGACCTACACAAAATGGTAAAAACGGATGGCCTTATGAAAGATGGTCTAACTGGAATAAAATATATTTGGGACTATATCGATAATGAGAAGATTCCAGATATTGATGATTTTGGCAAATCTCTTTGTCAGGATTTCAATTATGATATTTCACTACTTGAATGTTTTTTACCGACCGCCAAAGTTGTCACTAATGAATCCGTCATAATAATGAACGACATCAATTATGATGTTTATCTATCATCTGAAAACGTTCCGTACAGAAAGTTCAGATTGAATTCTTCATCATATCTTGAAAATGACGCTCTCAGCGTAAAGCTTAGGAAACTATTTCAGACATTTTTATAAACTAGTGTTTTATGAAGCGTGAAAATAATATTTATGTACAAAGAGCAAAAGCTACCGCAAAAACAAAACCGCTTGTAGATGACATCGTTAAAACACTATCTTCAGAGGAACAGCGGATGCTTGGTGTTTATAACGATGAATATCTAACAATCCCAGAAGGAGAACATGTTATAAAAAGATTCTTAAAAATCAGTGACAATACTCCTGTTTCGTTTTTTGACCTGTTTGAAGAATGGTCATATATAGATGTAGCGGTTGCAACAAGAAATGATAAAAACCATCGAGGGCATGGATATGCATTGAATCTTGCACAATCGGCAATTAAATGGTATACAGCTCACAGATCAGATTTTGATAATAAACCGCTATTGTGGATAACTCGAAAAGATAATGTGGCATCAAATCAATTGGCTTTGAAAATTGGGATGCGTCCAGATGATACTTACAATAAATCCAACGAAATTTGGAATTGCTACAGATACTCGTAATTTTATAAAACTTGGATTCTTATAAATAAAGGAGGCTCATAATGATTATTGATTGTAAATATATTGTATTGAACATTAAAGATAAAATCAAAAATATCATCAAAAAAGAAAACTGCGTTCCTGTTTTACATATTTATCAAGTAGGGGATAATCCAGCGTCCAACGCTTATATTCGTGGTAAACTGCGTGACTGTGAAGATGTTGGTATTAAAGCAGAGCTTATCAAGTTGCCAGAAGATATTACTGAAGATGAATTAAATAGAATGATATTGCAAAATCGTATCTATGAAGAAGCAAATGGTATCATTGTTCAGCTTCCGTTGCCAAAACATATCGATCCTAAGAATATCATTATTCCAGATGAACTTGATGTTGATGGTTTTAATACTACATCTCCATTTCAGCCGTGCACTCCGTTGGGTGTTATAAAGATTTTTGACTCCATCGGTTACGATCTGGACGGCAAGAATGTACTCGTGTGCGGTCAGTCTGATATCGTAGGTCGTCCGTTGGCCGATATGCTGATTAAACGGCACTGTAATGTGATCTCTGTGAATAGCACTGGTTCCGCTATGAAGGCCACTGCTTTTGGATTTGGAATGGTTGATGTCGTCGTCTCTGCTGTGGGCAAATGCAACTTTATCACGCCAAGAGAATTAGATCAAGTTGAAGTCTGCATCGATGTTGGCATCAATTATGACGAGAATGGGAAGCAGCATGGAGACTGCTCCGATGATGTATATAAGATGGAAGATATCAAGGTGACCCCTCGTATCGGCGGAGTTGGTCTTATGACCCGTGCCATGCTCTTATATAATGTATGTGTGGCTAAATATGGGAAAGAGAAGATGGAGAAGGTGATTGAATGAAAGAAGTCCCAATCTGGGAAAAAACGACGCTTACTGTGGAAGAAGCTGCTGCATACTCTAATATCGGCACACATAAACTAAGAGAAATCACAGACAAGGACGACAAGCAGCTTGTGCTGTGGGTTGGATCAAAACGCTTGATTAAACGCAAAGCACTCGAAAAATACATAGACCAGTCTTATTCGATTTGAAATCAGAGCTTTGGTGTGGTATACTTATAGTGTCACATCAAGGCTCTTTATAATAAATGTAAGGAGTCTATTTATGGAAAGACGTAAAGATAGTAAAGGTAAAGTCTTAAAAGACGGCGAAAGCCAAAGAAAGGATGGAATATATCAATATAGATGGACTGATAAAACTGGAAAACGTCACACAATTTATGCGAAAGATTTAAAAGTTCTTCGAGAAAAAGAAAATAATGCTAGTAAAATAATTTCTCAAGGAATAGATTTTGAAGGCGGTAAAATAACAACATATCAGTTTCTTGTAAGATATTATGAATTTAAGAAAACATCAATAAAAAAATCGAGCTTGAAGACATATTATACAACAACAAACAAGTTGAAGGATACGTCTATCGGTAATACAAAAATTATTGACGTAAAAATTTCAGACGCAAAACAACTGATTATTGATTTGAGCCAGAATGGGTTGAAATACAGTACAATAAAAACTATAAAAACACTGATAAAAGCTGCATTTAAAATGGCTCAAGAAGATGATTTGATTTTAAAGAATCCGTTTGATTTTCAGCTGAATGAAGTTATAAAAAACGACACTAAAAAAAGAGTCGCATTAACTGAACAACAGTATTCTGATTTGCTTGAATTCGTTTTATGCGATCGAGTCTTTCGTAAGTATTATGATGACATCGTTTTTTTGTATGAAACTGGAATTCGCGTAAGTGAATTTTGTGGATTAACACTTTCGGACATTGATTTTGTGAAACATGAAGTTGTAATTGATAAACAACTCATCAAAACCTCAAAAGGAGAACTCTACATCACAGATCCAAAATCAAAAGCTGGGTTTCGGACGATTCCATTGAGCGCTGAAGCATATCACGCGATTAAAGCCATTATCAATCGTCGGCCACAAACAAATGAGATGATGGTCGATGGTTATTGTGGTTTCATCTCAATTCATTCAAATGGAACCCCGAAGACCTCTTGGAACATTGAATATGAGCTAAGAGAAATTGCAAAGGCGTATAACAGTCTTTACCCAGAGTGCCAATTGCCAAATCTCACACCTCACGTTCTTCGACACACTTTTTGTACCAGAAAAGTTAGCAGCGGCATGAACATCAAGGCAGTTCAATATCTAATGGGGCATAGCTCAGTACAAATTACACTCGATGTATACACATCAATCGACGCTGATATGATAAAAACTGAATTTGCAAAAGTGGCACAGATGTGAGAGTTACTACACCAATCACTACACCAATTTTGGTGAAAATACGCCAAGATATGCGAAGATATGCCATACCATGCGGCACATAATAGATTATCGGATACAAATAATTCACGAATTAACGTAATAAAATGTCAATATGTTAAAAAACTGAAAACTTTCTCATAAAAATTGCAAAACCCCTTGATTTTTCAGAGCAAGATGAGTACAATACAATTAGCACTCAGAGAAAAGGAGTGCTAAACCGCTGCGGAACACACACGAAGCCCCCGCAGGGCGTAACAAAGTTTCAAATAAATTCAATATAATTGGAGGGCAAGAATTATGAAGATCATTCCTCTTGCAGACCGTGTTGTCATTAAGACTGTTGAAGTTGAGGAGACCACCAAGGGCGGCCTGATCCTGACCGGCAGCGCAAAAGAGAAGCCGCAGGTGGCACAGGTAGTGGCTGTCGGCCCCGGCGGTGTCGTGGACGGCAAGGAAGTCAAGATGACCGTCAAGGTCGGCGATAAGGTCCTCACCAGCAAGTACTCCGGCACCGAAGTCAAGGTGGACGGCGAAGAGTGCACCATTGTGCGCCAGAGCGACATTTTGGCTGTTGTGGAAGACTGAAACTGAATTTTCCCTTTTCAATTGAGCTTGTATTATAAAGGAGCGATGTATTATGGCAAAGCAGATCAAGCAGGGCGAGGACGCCCGCAAGGCACTGTGTGCCGGTATTGATACCCTGGCTAACACCGTTAAAATCACCCTCGGCCCCAAGGGCCGCAATGTGGTGCTGGGCAAGAAGTTCGGCGCACCGGTCATCACCAACGATGGCGTGACCATCGCAAAGGAGATCGAGCTGAAGGACGAGTTCGAGAACATGGGCGCACAGTTGGTGCGTGAAGTCGCAACCAAGACCAACGATGCCGCAGGCGATGGCACCACCACTGCTACCGTGCTGGCACAGGCCATGGTCAACGAGGGCATGAAGAACGTTACCGCCGGCGCAAATCCCATGGATATCCGCCGCGGCATGAGCAAGGCTGTTACCACCGCTGTGGAGACCATCAAGGCACACAGCCAGAAGGTGAAGGACAGCAACGATATCGCCCGCGTCGGCACCATCTCTGCCGGCGACCCCGAGATCGGCCGTCTGATCGCCGAGGCTATGGAGAAGGTCACCTCTGACGGCGTTATCACCATCGAGGAGAACAAGACCACAGCCGAGACCTACAACGAGATCGTGGAAGGTATGCAGTTTGACCGCGGCTACCTGACCCCCTATATGGTCACCGATACCGACAAGATGGTGGCCGATCTGGACAACGCTGCTGTCCTGATTACCGATAAGAAGATCAGCGTCATTCAGGATCTGGTGCCCCTGCTGGAGCAGGTGATGCAGAACGGCATGAAGCTGCTGATCGTGGCTGAGGATATCGAGGGCGAGGCTCTGTCCACCCTGATCGTCAACCGTCTGCGCGGTACCCTGAATGTCGTGGCTGTTAAGGCTCCCGGCTTCGGCGACCGCCGCAAGGAGATGCTGCAGGATATCGCTACCCTGACCGGCGGCACCGTGATCTCCTCTGATCTGGGCTACGAGCTGAAGGACGCAACCGTCCAGATGCTGGGTCATGCCCGTCAGGTGAAGGTGACCAAGGAGAACACCACCATCGTGGGCGGCGCAGGCGATAAGGACGCCATTGCAGCCCGCATTGCCCAGATCCGCAGCCAGATCGAGGCCGCTACCAGCGACTTTGACCGTGAGAAGCTGCAGGAGCGTCTGGCTAAGTTGGCCGGCGGCGTGGCTGTCATCAAGGTCGGTGCTGCTACCGAAGTCGAGATGAAGGACAAGAAGCTGCGCATTGAGGATGCACTGAACGCTACCAAGGCAGCTGTGCAGGAGGGTGTTGTGGCCGGCGGCGGTACCGCTCCCATTAATGCGATCCCCGCTGTGCGCGCTCTGTGCGACACGCTGGAAGGCGACGAGCGCACCGGTGCCAAGATCGTGCTGAAGGCTCTGGAGGCTCCTCTGCGCCAGATCGCCAAGAACGCCGGTCTGGAAGGCAGCGTCATCATCGACAAGATCGTCTCTGCCAACAAGCCCAACTACGGCTTCGACGCTCAGAACGAGGTCTTTGTTGAGGATATGATCGCCGCCGGTATCGTTGACCCCACCAAGGTCACCCGTTCCGCTCTGGAGAACGCAGCATCCGTCGCTGAGATGGTGCTGACCACCGAGAGCCTGGTCGCTGACCTGCCCGAACCCCCTGCTGCTCCCGCAGCCGGTGGTGACATGGGCGGCATGGGCGGCATGTACTAAGCCGCACCGGCTCCCCATACCAATTCAATACGCCGCAGAAGGCAGAACTTCCCATCCAGGAGGTTCTGCCTTCTTTTTTGTTGACACCCTTTCCAAACAAGAGTACACTTAGAAAAATTGTTTTTGGGAAAGGAAACACCAATGAACACTGCCGCTTTTACCGCCTACCGCGAAAAAGTTGTGTCCAATTGTGCCCGTGTCATTGTGGGCAAGGAGGATGCTACCGAGAAAATTCTGGTCAGCTTCCTCTGCGGAGGCCATGTATTGCTGGAGGATAAGCCCGGCACCGGCAAAACCATGCTCCTGCGTGCATTTGCGCGCACGGTGGGCGGGGGCTTCAAACGGGTGCAGTTCACGCCCGACCTGCTGCCCTCCGATCTGACCGGCATCAATTTCTACAACCAGAAGTCCGGTGAGTTCGAGTTCCGGCCCGGCCCGCTCTTCACCAACTTTGTGCTGGCGGACGAGATCAACCGTGCTACGCCCCGTACCCAGTCGGCCCTGCTGGAAGCCATGGAGGAAAGGCAGATTACCGTGGACGGCGTGACCAGCCGCCTGGCTGAGCCCTTTATGGTGCTGGCCACCCAGAATCCGCTGGAATCCTTTGGCACCTTCCCGTTGCCAGATGCCCAGATGGACCGTTTTTTCATGCGGCTGTCGCTGGGCTATATGACTCGGGAGCAGGAGCTGGAGGTGCTCTCACGCCCCTCGGCCCAGACCGTGCTGAACGAGCTGCAGGCCGTCGTCACTCCCGAGGAGACTGCATACGTCCGCACGGCTTACCGGGAGGTCAAGGTCTCCGAGGAGGTCAAGCACTACCTTATGGACATCGTGGAAGCCACCCGTACACAGAGCGGCTTTGTCAGCGGCGTATCTACCCGCGGTGCGCTGGCGCTCTATCAGGCTGCGCAGGCGTATGCCTCCTTGCAGGGCAGGGAATACGTCATCCCCGAGGACATCAAAGGGCTGGCCCCGGCGGTGCTTTCTCACCGCATTTCTCTGGGCAGCAGCATGAACGCCGAAGCCGCCGCTCTGCGGATGCGCAAGCTGTTGGCCGAGATCACTGTGCCGCTGGAGAGTGCGGAATGAGCGCCGTCATCTTCGCGCTGCTATTGGTGGCTACAGCCCTTGGGCTGGAGCGTTACAGCACAGTCCACAGCCTTGACGATGTGCAGGGGCGGCTGGAAGTGGAGGATCATCTTGTGGAAGCCGGGGAGCCCGCCGTGATCCACCTTGTTGTCCGGAACAGCAGCCTCCGTTGGAAGATGTTCTTGGCGGCAAAGCTCCACCTGAACAAGGAGTTTCTTCCCTGCGCGGAGCACCACATTACGCAGGATCAGACAGGTTTGGGTCACACGGTGCGGTTCACCACCTGGCTGCGCCCGGGGCAGGAGGCGGATTTCTCCACCGCCCTCAGGCTGGAACGCCGGGGCCGCTATGTGCTGGAACCGATGCAGGTCATCGGCGGCGATTTTCTGGGTCTTGTGGAACAGTCCCGCACCGAGCGGGGCTTCCACGAGCTCATTGTTCCACCAAGGGAGTGCGCTCTGCCGGAACTGGAAGAGATGCTGGGCGGTTTTCTGGGTGAGCTTTCGGTGAACCGCTATCTCTACGAGGATCCTATTCTCACGGCGGGTTACCGCCCCTACACCAGCGGTGACCCCATGCGCTCCATCGCCTGGAAGCAGAGCGTCCGGGGGCAGGGGCTTATGGTCAAAAAGTGGGATTACACCACTGAGCCCCGGGCAGTGGTGCTGGTCCATGCGGATACCAAGGATTACGACCACCCGGAACCGGCGGAGCTCTGCTACTCCATGGCCCGCACAATCTGCCGGAGGCTGGAAGAGAAGGCGGTGTCCTACCGCTTTGCGGCAAACGCTGCCTTTGACCTGCTGCTCAATGCGGCTCTCTCCGGTGAGGAGTGGAGAAAGCCGCTGGAAACCCCGCAGGGCTACGGCCCCGAACGCTACCGCAGGGTGTTGGAAATTCTGGGCCGCGCCACCGGGCAGACCGCCCTTTCCTGCGCGCGGTTCTGCGCCGAATACTACCACCCGCAGGAGCAGGTCGGCTGCATCGTGGTGACAACGGAGCCGGAAGAAGCTGTGCGTGCTGCCGTGCGGCTCCTGCCTGGCATTCCGCTGCTGGTGCTCACTCCGGAAATGGCCGTAGAGACGGCCCAGACAGGGGAGGCGGGCGCATGATGTTCTTACATACCCTGCGCCTGGCAGGTGATCTGAGCTTTTACTATGCCTTTGCGGGCTTTTTTGCCGCCAGCTTCGGCGGGACACCCATGCCGCTGGTGCTGGTCTGGCCTGCCCTCTGCTTTGGTCTGGCCTCCTGCTTTGAGGGCAGCCGTCCCCTCCGCACCACTCTTGCGGCCCTGAGCGCGGCGGCGCTGCTCTTCCTGCCTACAGGGGCGGACAAGCTCTGCTACTTCCCGGCGGCAGTCTACCCGATGCTGCTGGCCTACACCGGCGATTTTGCCCTTTCGCCGGTGCGGCAGGCCGAGCGCCTGCGCTGGCTCTGCCGGGTATGGCCCTTCTTTGCAGTGGCAATGCTGCTGTGGAACGCCAACGCGGTGCTTTCGGCGGCCCTGCCCTTTGCGACGGCGGCAGCGGTGCTTCTGGTGGGGTTCAACCGCACCACCCGGCAGGACCCGGAGATCTCCACCCGGCCGGGCTATCTGCTGCTTTCCGGCGGCGTGCTGGCGGCGGTGTGCGCAGGGCCGTTTCTGCTCAGCCGCAGTGTTGTGGTTGCCGGTGCAAAGGAGGCTGCATCTGCCGTTTACTTTGGCGGGATCGTGCCGGTGCTGCAGCTGTTTTTGAACAACATTGTGGTGCAGGGTGTAACTTGGCTGTTCCACGGCATCCTGCAGTTCATCCACTGGCTCTTCACCCTCTTTCCGCCCAAACCGTTGGAGCGCACCGAGATCGTTTCTACCGATGAGGTCATCGCCAACGCCCAAAAGGCCGCCGAGGACGCGGAACCGCTCATCAACGGGATGTCGATGCTGACTGTGCTCGGTATCCTGCTGGCGGTCCTCTGTGCGGTGCTGGTGGTGCGGCATTTCCTGCGCCAGAAGTTCCGGCACACGGACACTGCCTGCACGGACACCACTGTGCGGCATAGCACCCACAAGCGTGCCCGCCGCTGGCCCGGGCTCTTCCTCAGCCCGGTGGACAAGGTGCGGCGGGAGTATGCCATCTATCTGGACCACTGCCAGCGCCACGGCGTGACCATCCTGCGGGGCGATACCAGCCTTGACCTGACCGGCCGCGCTTTCGGTATGGACTTTGCCGCCGAGGCCGAGCTGCGCCAGATCTACCTCAAAGCCCGCTACAACGGCACCGCCACGGCCGAGGATGCCGCCCGCGCCGCTGAGCTCGTCCGAAAAATCTGCTCCTGAACGCATCAACGCCCCCTTTCCTGCCCATCCTAAGCGGGAGAGGGGGCGTTTTCATGTCCGGCAAACGGGTGCTGGTCCTGTATGGGGCTTTGCTGTTCTGCTTTGCGGCGGTGGTCTGCCGCCTGTACTGGCTCTGCTCCGACACGGCCTACGGGGCCCGGGCTGCGGCGCAGAGCGTGGTCACCCTCCACCTGCCCGCCCGGCGGGGCAATTTTTATGATCACAGGGGCCAGCTCCTCACGGGGCAGACCACCCGCTGGATGGCCCTCTGTGTGCCCGGGGAGGGCAGCTATGCCCGCCTGTTCGCCTACACCGATGCCGCCGGGCAGGCGGCGCTCTACCAGAAGCGGAACGCCGCGTCCCCGTTTCTGTTGGAGGTGGACCGGGATGTTTCCGCGCTGGGCGTTTCCTGCTGGCCAGCGGCACGGCGAAGCTCTGCCGCCCCGCTGGCAGTGCAGCTGCTGGGGTATCTCGATGGCGAGGGCCATGGTGCTGCCGGGCTGGAAGCCGCCTTTGACGAACTGCTCACCGGCAGCGGGGCGGGGGATACCCTGCTCTGCACCGTCAACGCCCAGGGAAAGCTGCGGGCCGAGCCTGCCCTCACCCCCGCCGACAGCGGGGCCGTGGGGGTGCAGCTGACCCTTTCCCGGGAGATCCAGCAGACCGCCGAAGCCGTGGCCAACGAGACGATGCAGAGCGGCTGCATCCTGGTGCTGGACACCGCCAACGCCAAGGTGCGGGCCTGCGTCAGCCGCCCCGGCTATGATCCGGAAAACATTTCGGCCAGCCTGAACGCCCCGGACAGCCCACTGCTGGAGCGGGCGTTCCAGTGCTATGCCGTGGGCTCGGTGTTCAAGCCGGTGGTGGCGGCAGCGGCGCTGGAGGCAGGGGAGAGCGGCTTTGTCTACACCTGCCCCGGCTGGTGCGCGGTGGATGGCCGGATCTTCCGCTGTGCGGGCGGCATCCCCCATGGCGAGGTGGATCTGGCCGGCGCGCTGGAAAAGAGCTGCAACGGCTACTTCATCCGGCTGGGGCAGGCGCTGGGGGTCGATGCCGTCCGCGCCATGGCAGAGAAGCTGGGCTTCGGGCAGGCAGTCCCGCTCACCGATGCCCTGCACACGGCGGCGGGGGTCCTGCCGGAGCGGGAAGCCCTTGCGTCCAGCGGGGCCTACGCCAATTTCTGCTTCGGGCAGGGGGAGCTGCTGGCATCCCCCCTCCAGGTCGCCGCCATGATGAACACCATTGCCTGCGGGGGGATCTGCCGCACCCCGCTGCTGCTGGAGACCACTCTGGATGAGACCACCGGCGCGCCCCTCACGGCGCTTTCCCATGTCCGGAGCAGGCGGGTGCTCACAAAGCGCACCGCCGCCGCCCTGCAGGCCCTGCTGGCGGGTGTGGTGGCCGGGGGCACCGGCCATGAGGCTGCCCTGCCCGGCCAGACAGCGGCAGGCAAGACCGGCACGGCCCAGACCGGCCAGTTTTCCGGCGGTACGGAGCTGAAAAATTACTGGTTTGCGGGCTTTGTCCCGGCAGAGCACCCCCGCTATACCATCGTGGTGCTGCAGGACACGCAGGCTGAGCCTGCCTTTTCCAGCGCGGCCATCTTTGCCCGGGTGGCGGCAGGGCTGGAAATTCTGGCCCCGTAGCCCACGGTTTTTCTTGCATTTCCCGGGTTTTTGTGCTATCATACAATTGTATTTGTATGCAGTCTCTATGAAACTAAAGATAAAAGGAGCGTTCCATCCATGTCTGTCATTGAAATCGTCGGCGGTGCCATCCTGCTGGTCGTCTCGGCCGTCATCATCATCCTCACCCTGATGCAGCACACCCACGGTCAGGGTCTGGCCGGTGCCATCAACGGTGGTGTGGGCGGTGCCAACAATGCACGCCTGACCCCTGCGGATCAGATGCTGGCCAAGGTGACCCGCATTGCAGGCATCGTGTTCTTTGTGGTGGCTATCCTGGCCTGTGTGTTCGCCAGCCGTCTGGCCTGAGCACCCGTGTACAGCCCCGTGTAAGGCGGGGCTGTTTTTCTGTCTGCAACCTTTAGTGGGAAAGAAGTTGTCCGGGTTCCATTGGAGAATGCCGGAAAAGTGTTAAGGAGAAAAATATGTCATTACGCGATAAAATTGAACATGCCATCCAGAACCAGCCCTGTATGGTCAAGGACCTCAAGGCAAAGTTCGGCGGTGATCGTTCCGCTGACCGCAAGGTGATGGAGGCTCTGGACGAGCTGGTGCACGACGCTGTGGTCTGCCAGAAGTCCGGCGTGTTCTTCACTGCCCGCTCCGGCCGTGCCGAAAAGGCCCTGCCCTGCAAGGTGGTCAAGCTGGGCAAGAACTTTGCCTTTGTGATGCTGGAGGATGAATCCGGCGATATCTTCATCCCGGGCCGCTTCACCCGCGGTGCCATGCCCGGCGATTCCGTTCTGGTGGAAAAGTTTGCCCACCCCCGGGTGGAGGGCAGCGATGAGGGCGAGATCCTTGCCGTGCTCGAGCAGAAGAACGACATGGTGGGCACTGCCCGCCGCATCGAGGGCCGCCTGAAGTTCGTGCCCGATGACTGCCCGGCCATCTCCATGACCATCCAGCGCGACTGCGAGGGCGGCGCGAAGGACGGCGACAAGGTGGCTGTGGAGATCCTGCAGCGCGGGACCCGGCAGGAGGACCACCGCGTGGGCGTTTCTATGCGCTTTGGCAGCTGCGAGGAAGCCAAGCGCTGCGCCAAGGCCCTGCTCTACGCCAAGGACATCCACACCCGCTTCCCCGAGAAGGTGCGGGACGAGGCCAAGAAGTTCGAGGACATGACCGTGTCTGA